>PVMS01011608.1_pt1 | contig 19582 bp, 19 predicted proteins | sample 1853461 | NCBI WGS metagenome assembly PVMS01 (sample SAMN08582032, study PRJNA380276) | Marine sediment metagenome, whole genome shotgun sequencing project. | isolation source: ocean sediment barecode stripped | collected 2017 | reverse complement strand
GTCTGGGGCCTGCAGGAAGTTGTCATTGTTTCCGGTTTGCTGTGCAGCACAGCCGCTATATTTGCGTCGATTCGCGCATAATAGTGCGTATCATTTATCAAAATTCTGGAAATTCCATGACTAGCAAAGAAATGGACGGCATTCACTGGGATCAGGACATCAGCTATAGCAGCTACCTGTCTTTAGACAAATTGCTCGAATGCCAACAGCTGCGCTCAGGCGCCCACGACGAAATGATGTTCATGGTTATCCACCAGGCATCCGAATTGTGGATGAAGCTTTGTATACATGAAATCACCGCGGCAATGCGCGAGGTCGAAAACGATAAGCTCGGTGCGGTATTCAAGATGCTTGCCCGGGTATCTCGAGTTCAGGGGCAATTGCGTCAGAGCTGGGCGGTGTTGTCGACCATGACACCAGCCGACTATCGCGGATTTCGCGACAGTCTTGGACAAAGTTCGGGCGTTCAGTCGTTTCAATATCGCGAGATTGAGTTCGCTTTGGGAAACAAAAATGCGGCGCTCGTGAAAGTGCATCAGCAAGACCCGACACGATTTGAACATCTCAATAACGTTCTGAACTCGCCGAGCTTCTATGATCTCTGTCTGCAGCATCTGGCCCGCAGGGGTTTCGCGATCCCGGACGATTATCTTGAGCGTGATTGGTCGCAACCGTATGTGCCCAGCCCGGTGGTTGAAGCTGCCTGGGCTAAGGTTTACTCGTCGGTTGATGAATATTGGCAGCTGTACGAGTTGGCAGAAAAGCTCGTAGATCTCGAACACGAATTTCAAATGTGGCGTTTCAGTCACATGAAGACGGTTGAACGAATCATCGGCTACGGAAAAGGTACCGGCGGCACCAGTGGCGTTGCGTTTCTGCAGAAGGCGCTCGGCTTGCGATTTTTCCCGGAGCTTTGGAGCGTTCGTTCGGAGCTAGATCGGAGCTAGTTGCTCAGCTACCGTCGCAACGGCAGCGTCCAGGTCGATTTGCTCAAGCCTGTCCACGTCTCGCGTCAGTTGTTCGAGCAGCGATTTTTGAATTGCGCCTCTATCCTTAGCATCCGCGTAGGGAATATCGGCGTGAAACATCACCATCGAATAACGCGGTATGAAACGCTCAGGCAGTCGTCGCTCTAATTCAAACGACAGGGATTTTTGCAAAGCGAATTTCGGGTCGCGGACTGTGTCGCGCATCTCGATGTAGTTTTCGAGCGCCATATCGGCGATAGCATTGGCGTTGCGTAGCTGGGTTGCTTCAAAGCGGGCAAATACATTTTCCCAATTCGGTCCGAGCTCACGCAAGAGTTCTTCGAGTAATACGCAATCTTCCAAAGCGAGATTCATGCCCTGACCATGAAATGGAACGATGGCGTGAGCGGCGTCCCCGATCAGGAGCATGTCGCCGCCATGGTGCCAATGCTGGCAACGCACCGTACCCAGCAGCCCGAGCGGCTTATCGATGAATGACTGACTGAGATCAGGGATGAGCGCCGCAGCGTCGGCAAAGTGTTTTTCGAAAAACATCGTCACGCTGGCGCCGTCTTGCAAAGTATCGAAGCCGGGATCGCCGGTGTTGGGGAGAAACAAAGTGAGTGTGAAATCGCCACCGGGATTCGGCAGGGCGATCAGCATGAAGCCCCCACGCGGCCAAATGTGCAGCGCGCCGGGATCGAGCTGAAACGCGCCGTCCAGACCGGCAGGGATTGTGAGTTCTTTGTAGCCGTGCTGGAGACGCGATTCAGTCGCGGCAATCAGCTCGGAGTCACCGTAAGAGTTGCGAATAAGCGAACCGGCGCCGTCGGCAGCAATGAGCGGTTGACCCTGAAGTTCGATATCACTGTCAGTGGCATGATTACGCACGATTGCGCTCGCCGCGTGCCGATCGTAGCTCATCGCTTGATGTTGAAAATGAATGTCGACGTTGCTTTTTGCCTCGGCCGCGTCTAGCAGTACTTGATTGAGTCGGCCTCGTGATACGGAGTAGATCTGCTCGTCTTCGCGATGACCGTAAGATAGAAATTCTGTCGATCCATCAATGTTGTGAATCATGCGTCCGCGCATCGGTACCAGGAGCGGCGTAACGCTTTGCATGACATTCGCTGTTTGCAGCGCATGTATGCCGCGTGCGGCAAGTGCCAGATTGATAGAGCGCCCGGCCGACGCCTGGCCGCCACGGGGGTCGGCGCTACGCTCGAAAAGATCAATCTTGCTTACATGTTGCGCGAGAATTGCTGCGAGCAAAGTGCCACATTGACCGGCGCCGAGGATATTCATGCGGTCTGTCCCTCAACCTGAGTGACCCGCGGCGTCTTCTTATCGAGGCGCACCGCGGTTAACTGGCGTCCCCACACGCAGCCGGTGTCGAGGCTGACGAGCTTTGGCAAAACAATGAGGCCTAATGCCGACCAATGCCCAAAAACGATGCGGGTATCGGCGGTCGCAGGATCCTCGAAATCAAACCATGGAACCAGTTTTCCGGATCCATAAAACGGCGAGCCGTTATGCGAAAAATTGAGGCGGCTCTTGGCGGTGAGCATGCGCATGCGTGTCAGGCAATTGATAATAAATCGCAGCCGCCCATAGCCGCGAAGCTTTTTCGACCATGTGGAAGGTGTGTTGCCGTACATCTTGCTCAGCAGCGTTTTATATTGGTCAGCTCGCAGACAGGTCTCGACTTCAGCCGCGTACGCAAGCGTTTGCTCCATACTCCACTCCGGGTGAACACCCGCGTGCACTATGAGCGTGTCCAGCGATTTGTCGTAGTGAGCGAGCGGTCGTCGTCGTAGCCACGCCAGTAACTCGTCCCGATCGGGTGCTTTCAGAATTCTCGCGAGCGAGTCGAAACGTTGTTTACCGCTCACCTTGTCGGCCGCCAAGGCCAACAGGTGTAAGTCGTGGTTTCCAAGTACGGTGACTGCCGAGTCACCTAGCGACTTTACAAAGCGCAATGTTTTCAGTGATTTAGGCCCACGATTGACGAGGTCGCCGGTCAGCCAGAGCGTATCTTCTGCAGGATCGAACGCTAGCGCGTCGAGCAAATGCCGCAATGGGTCGTAGCAGCCCTGAATGTCGCCGATCGCATATACAGCCATGGCTGAATCGCCGGCGGTCTATTGCAGTACGCCCGGCACCGCGAGCGTGAATGGAGCGATCGGCGCGTCGAAGTTAACGCCATTGTCCGCCTCCATCCGATACAGTCCCTGCATCGCGCCGACCGGTGTCTCGAGTACGGCACCGCTTGAATAGCGAAATACCTCACCCGGGTTCAGATGCGGCTGCTCACCGACAACGCCATCACCCGTGACCTCCTGCACCTTGCCGTTCGCATCGGTAATCACCCAATGGCGACTGATCAGTCGGGCAGCCAGTTCGCCATTGTTGGAAATTGTAATGGTGTACGCGAAAACATAGCGATCCGACTCAGGTTCGGATTGGTCGTCGATGTAGTTGGTTGCAACATCAATACTGATGTTGAAGGTTTTTTCTTCCATGGGCCTATTCTAGCGTATTCGCGAGGCGCACATATTCTGCAATTGCGATCGCCTCAGGTCGGAGGCTTGGATCGATTCCAACAGATTCGAGCAGCGTTTCATCTGCGACTTTGCGCAGGGCGTTGCGCACGGTTTTGCGGCGCTGGCTGAACGCCGTTGCGACCAGTTTTGACAACTTCGCTGCATCTTGAACGTCATAGGTTCCTTCTGGCAATGGGGTCAGGCGGACGATAGCTGAAGTAACGTCGGGCGGCGGATCAAATGCCTGCCGATCAACATCGAACAGGGCCTCAATGTCAAAGTAGCAACCAAGCATGATACCGAGACGCCCGTAAGCCCTGCTGCCAGGCGGGGCTGCCATCCGTGCGACGACCTCTTTTTGCAGCATGAAGTGCATGTCCGCAATGTGCGCGCGATATTCGAGCAGGTGAAACAACAATGGCGTCGAAATGTTGTATGGCAGGTTGCCAACGATGCGCAGATTATCGCCGAGAGTGGAGTAGTCAAAGCTCAAGGCATCGGCCTCGTGAATGCTTAGTTTCGATTCATTCTGAAAGCGTTGTCGTAACTGAGCAGCCAAGTCTCGATCCAGTTCGATGGCGTGCATGCTGCCTGCATCCGCTAGCAGCGGTGCCGTGATAGCAGCCAGGCCGGGACCGATCTCGACCACAATATCGTTAGCCGACGGCCGAATAGATCGCACGATCTCATCGATCACGCCCGGGTCTGTCAGGAAGTGCTGACCGAAGCGTTTGCGTGGGCGATGTGCAGTCATCGTGCGGCCAAGTCGGCAGCGAGTTCAATGGCAGCGATAATACTACCGGCGTCTGCTCGCCCTGTTCCTGCAATGTCGAGCGCCGTTCCGTGATCGACTGAAGTCCTGATGATCGGCAACCCAAGAGTTACATTCACGGCGTGACCAAATCCGGCGTACTTGAGAACTGGCAACCCCTGGTCGTGATACATCGCCAGTACCGCGTCCTTACTACCGGCAGCCGGCGTAAACGCAGTGTCGGCCGGCATCGGTCCGCGAACATTCATGCCTGCCGCCGCAAGCTCGCGAACGACAGGCGCGATGACGGCTTCATCTTCTGCGCCCAGGTGTCCACCTTCCCCCGCATGGGGATTCAAACCGCAGACAATAATTTCCGGGTTCTCAATGCCGAATCGTGTCTGCAAATCGGAATGCAAAATTCTTAGCACGTCGCGTATGCCGTCCTGGGTCAGATAGTCGGGCACCTGACGCAGCGGCAGGTGCGTACTCGCCAACGCGACCCGCAAGTCACCCGCAATCAACAACATCACCGGCGTCGGCGTATCGCAGAGTTCAGCGAGGAATTCGGTATGTCCGGTAAATGGAATCCCGGCATCATTGACGATGCTCTTCTGCAAAGGAGCAGTGACCAGTGCTGCGAATTGGCCCTGAATGCAACCATTTACTGCCAGTTGCAGACCTTCAAGCAGTGCGGCGGCGTTGGCGATAGAGGGCGCGCCGCACACATCAGGGTCGGGGCAAGAAATTGACAGCACCTGTAACTGCTCTGGGTAGTCGATGCCGAGTCGTGCTGCCCGGGCACGCAGGACGCTCGGATCAGCAATAACGACGATATTGGCACACAGTTCTGTGTCCGCGAGAGCCAGGCATAGATCTGGCCCGATGCCGGCCGGCTCCCCGGCCGTTACGGCAATGGGAATATTCAGATTCGAATGTCGACGTAAGCTTCGTCGCGAAGGCGCTGGATCCATAACTGCGTCTCTTCTTCCAACTTGCCGTTACGAATCTTGACTATGCAGTTGCTTGTCTTCAGGTCCTCGGTATTGTTATACACGCGTCGATCCATGATCTCGACAATATGCCAGCCGAATCGAGATTGAAATGGCTCGCTGATTTCGCCAATTTCCGCAGCATTTACGATCTCCTCAAATTCGGGAACGAATGTGCCTGGGCCACTCCAATCCATTTCGCCACCACTGTTCGCAGAGCCCGGATCGTCTGACAAAATTTTCGCGATTTCGCCGAAATCTTCGCCTTTGTCAATTCTGGCCAAGGCGTCATCGAGTCGTTGTTTCGCCGTTTCGTTGTCGATTATTTCATTGGGCGTCACCAGGATATGCCGCACCAGCACCTGATCGATTTCGCTGTGCTCCACAGCGCTGCGCATGTCGTTGACTTTGACAATATGAAAACTGTTCGGCGCGCGAATTGGATCAGTTACGGTGCCGGGCTCCATTTCGGCAACGGCATCGGAATACAGGGTCGGCAATTGCTCGCCCTTAAGCCAACCCAGTGCACCGCCATCGAGTGCGTTTTGTGCGTCTGAGTATCGAATGGCGAGAGCGGCGAAGTCAGCACCGTCATTTATCCGCGAAATTATCAAGGCGGCCTCTGCCAGAGTTTCGTCAATGATCGCGCCGTCTGCTGATTCGGGCATCGAAAGCGTGATGTTGGACAGGTTGTAGTCAGAATTGATAGCAACATTATCTTCAAGATCTGTAATGCACATTTGCAGCTCACGTTCCGAATAACCAATACGATTGCCGACATCAGCTCGGCGTAATTGTTCGAGCGTAATCTCTTCGCGCAGGTCGCGCCTGAACTTCGCGTAGTCAATACCGTCGGCAGCCAACATAGCCGGCATGTCCTCAAACTGTACGCCGTTCTGCTCAGCAATTAGGCCGATCGACTCATTCACCATTTGATCGGAAATTCTCAGACCCATGCGGTCGGCACGCTGTAACTGAACTTCGGTCATGATCAAGCGCTCAAGCAGTTGTTCTTCCAGCTCCGCATCGGGCGGCAACGGGATGTTTTGATCAGCGGCGCGCTGCACAACTAGCGCAATTTGATCGGCCAATTGACTCTTGAGAACGACGCCATCGTCAACCACCGCGGCAATGCCGTCGATGAATTCGCCCGTTAATGACAGCTCATCGGCAAGCGCGAAGGGCGCAATCGCCAGCGTAAGGGTGGCGCATAAATGACTGATTTTAAACACAATTTCTTACCGGAGGTCAGCGGAATAGCCAAGAATACCACGTTCGAGAACTTTGTCAGCCGCGGTACCGACGCTTGCCATTCCTTTCAATACCAATTGCAGACCGATCGAGGAATCCTGAGTTCCGTCGCGCGTCGAAATATAGCGCCGCGCCACCAGGCGCAGACCCCAACAACAGCTCTCATATTCTATGCCGAGGAATTGCTCCAACGCTTCATCGTCGCGAAATGAATAATTGTAACGGCCAACCACATTCCAGTGACTACCGACGGGCCATGACCATGACAGATCGCCTTGTTCGATTGAGGCACGCCGAAAACGATAAGCGGGATTCAAGATCTTGTTGTTTGACGGACGGTACTGAAACCTAGCTTCCGATTGTGTCGTGCCGTCGCCCGATGCGCCCCATTGATGGCCGAGGTCGAAGTTTATGTTGTCGTTAAGCAGATAGCTGAGTTCCGCAATGTAGTCCGAGGACTCGGTTGATTCAAAGTTCTCGCCCGGCAACATGACATCGGTGTCGCTAAAATAGCGAATCTGTCCAATCGTCGCGGCAACCAGTTCTCTTCCGGTCGACGCATCGAGAATGCGGGACGTTATTCCCAGGCTTATCTGATCCGTATCGGCGATTCGGTCAACACCAAGATAGCGATTCTTGCGATACAGCTGCACCAGATTCAAGTCCGGTATAATCGTATCGAAGACCGGAAGATTGGATTGATCTTCGAACGGCACATACACATACAGAAGACGCGGCTCAATGGTTTGCACTCTCGACGAGTTTTTCATGGTGCGTTCTAGCGTGAACCCAGAGTCGAGGCTGGCAATCGGCAAGGTTCGACTAGGAGCGCTGCTTTGGCCAGGCGCCGTGTTACTCAGTTCGTAGCGAGTATGGTCAAGCACCACTGATGGCGTTATGAACCAACCCGGAGCTGAAATCGGAAGTGCTACTTCCGGTGCCAGGTTCAAGCGCCAACCGGTGACGCCAACGTCGCGGTCAAAGTTGACCAGTTCGCTGTCGAATCCCAAAGCGAGTCCTAGCCATTGGTCGGGCCAGAAGCCGCTTGCGAGCAGTTGTGGAACACGCCGATACGGCTCGTCTTCGGGAACGATAGCGTCATCGATCGTCTGGTAGTCCTGCACCTGACCAAAAAAAGACCAGTGCTGTGTATAAAAGTCGAAATTTAGTGTCCGATTTAGTTGCGTAATACTCGCCGTATCAAGAGTGCCGCCCAAATCTTCAAAGTACTGGCTGTCTGACACCTGGCTAAAGTTGATGCGGTTACGCCATCCGCTGGAAAACAGCATCCTGTGTTGCAGGCCGAGATGGCCACGTGAATCATTGTATTCATTATCATTAGCAAGATAATCGGCAGTGACTATGCCGTTCATCGAGTTGCTCAGGTAACGAAATTGCGTTTGCAACTGTAGTCCTCGATCGGTCATGAGGTGCGGCGTTACGGTTGCGTCGTAATTTGGCGCCAGATTGAAATAGTATGGCATTTGAATCTCGTTGCCGCCGCGTTGCGTAGAGCCAATTTCCGGAGTCAACAGCCCAGACTTGCGCGCGTCGGTAATAGGAAACGAAAGATACGGCGCCCACAAAATGGGCACGCCCTTAAAACGCAGTTTCATTCCTCTCGCTACCCCAACTCCCGTGCGAGTATCGAGGTTGATTTCTTCGGCCTCAATCAACCAGTCGTTCGAGTCGGGCGGGCAAGTTGTGTAGTTGACGCGGTCCAGTTGCAACGTTCCCGCTTCGCTAATCTCCAGAGCGTCTGCAGCACCACGAGCGTTATTGCTACCGAGTGAAAACTTGGCACCTTCAAAACGAACGCTACCGGTGTCGTAAGCGAACTCAGCGAAATCCGAGTCAATTTGCGTGCCGGGATCCTGATAACGAACGTTGCCCTCGAGCGACATGGAACGATTTGTTGGATCGTAGTTCGCCGAATCTGCCCCGGCCTGTTTGTTGCCGCGTTGTAGTAGTACACCACCGCTCATACTCACAGTCGGATCGGCTCCAAACCGCGCTTCAAGTTCACCGACCTCGAACACGATCGTAGTTTCGTCTGCCGCAGCGGTTGCCGGAAACAGCGAATCAACGGTCAGCGGTTGCAAAGAAGTAGCACACGCGTCAGGTTCTGCGGCGTGCGCATACGGCATGGCCAACAACAAGCCAGAAATGATTAAGTGTTTTGCGCGCACAAATTGATCGGATAAGGGCAGTTTGGGGAGCCGATACAAGCGGGATAATATTTGGTACAACTGTGTTACCTTCGCATAGTTTCGCAAGTGCTTCAATGTGTTACGGAGAATCCTGATTAGCCCAGCTCGCGCCAAAAACGACCCGCGCAAGGCACAAATGATCGACTGGCTGAGCAACATTGACGCCGTTGCCGGGATCGACCCGGTATTGGCATCCGCCGATGCAAGTTTTCGCCGCTATTTTCGACTGCAATCGGCGTCAAAGAGTTTCATCGTAATGGATGCGCCCCCACAGCGAGAAGACAGTACCTCGTTCCTGCGGGTCGCTGCCGTCTTGGAGGCGATGCAGCTCAACGCACCGCGAATTATTGAAGCCGATATAGAGCAAGGGTTCCTGTTGCTCAGCGACCTGGGCGCTGTCCCGTATCTGGACGTATTAAGTAAAACGCCGGCCCTGGCCGACGACCTGTACGGCGATGCGATGCAGGCGCTGGTGTTACTACAGCAACGCGGTACCGCCTATCAGGGCACATTACCTCCGTACGATGACAAGCTGTTGCGAGTCGAGTTGTCGCTGTTTCATGATTGCTTATGCGAAACACATCTCGGCATTAAATTTTCAGATGCACAGGAGAGGCAGTGGCAGGGTGTGTGCGACTTGTTGGTCGCAAATGCGCTGGATCAACCACAGGTATTCGTGCATCGCGACTATCATTCACGGAACCTGATGCGAACAGAGCAGGATAATCCGGGCATCCTTGATTTTCAGGACGCGGTAGAAGGCCCCTATACCTATGACCTCGCATCCTTGCTAAAGGATTGCTACGTGCGTTGGCCCGAGACGCAAGTGCGCGATTGGGCGCTCAAGTTTTACACGCAGCTGGATGATGAAGCGCACCAACATTCGGACGCAGACACTTTTATGCGGCACTTCGAGTTGATGGGTGTGCAACGGCACCTGAAGGCCGCTGGAATTTTCGCGCGCCTGAATCACCGTGACGGTAAGCCCGGATACATGGCAGACATACCGAGAACATTACATTACGTCGTCGAATTGGGCCCACACTATCCAGAGCTTGATTTCTTGATTGATCTGATCCAGGAGCGTTGCCTGCCTGCACTGGAGAATTCCGGGTGATAGCGATGATTCTCGCTGCTGGTCGTGGAGAGCGTCTTCGTCCTCTGAGCGATTCTGTACCTAAAGCCTTGGCCGAGGTGCGCGGACAGAGTTTGCTGGAGCGGCATCTGCAGGCGATGAAAGTTGCTGGCATCGAAACAGTCGTTATCAATCTTGGCTGGCTCGGTGAGCAAATCGCCGATCGAGTTGGCTCAGGCGCTGACTTTGGACTGAACGTCATTTACAGTCCGGAAGATGACGACATTCTGGAAACCGGCGGCGGTATTCATCGTGCTTTACCGATGCTCGGAAGCGAGCCGTTTCTTGTCGTCAATGCCGATATTTTCACCGACATGCCGATGCCCGACGCGGATTTCGACGAACAGACTATGGGTAAATTGATGCTTGTGCCAACGCCGAAACACAAAGCGTGTGGTGATTTCGATATTGTCGACGGCCGTTTGCGCAATGCTGAGCAGCCGCGACTAACGTTTAGTGGTGTCGCTATCTACCGGCCGGAATTTTTTGCAACCTGCAAAGCGGGGCGATTCTCGGTAGTGCCGATGTTGCGCGCAGCGGCGGATGTCAATCAAATGGCGGCGAGTAAGTACTCGGGGACGTGGGTTGATGTGGGGACGATCGAGAGGCTAGAGACCATCAATAGCAACTAAGCGGGCGTCATCGAGCTTTAGGTGGCGCAGCAAGTGCGGCAACAAGCGGTCGCGAACGACATCCAGATCGCGTTCCGCACCGAGACGATTCAAGTCGGTGACTTCGAGATTCTGAAACCCACAGGGATTTATTCTCGAAAAAGGTTCGAGATCGACATCCACATTCAGCGCCATACCGTGAAAGCTGGCGCCACGTCGAATTCGCAGGCCTACGCTCGCAAGTTTCGCGCCATCGACATATACGCCGGGCGCGTCGCAACGACTCACGGCTGTGATATCGAATTCCGCGGCCAGATCAACAACGCTTTGCTCCAGTGCTGTGACCAGATCGCGGACGCCGATATTGGAACGCCGAATATCGATCAGCGGATAAATCATCAGCTGACCTGGCCCGTGGTAAGTCACCTGGCCGCCGCGATCAATCTGCACTATCGGGATGTCGCCTGTGGCAAGCAAGTGTTCCGGCGCCGTGTTTAGCCCAAGGGTGAACACGGGTTCGTGCTGGCAAAACCAGATTTCATCGCGGCTGGTTTCATCGCGCGTGTCGGTAAACTGCTGCATCGCACGCCAAATCGGCTCGTAGGTTTTCAAGCCGAGATTGCGAATTGCGATATCGCTCATAATGCCATCAATATTTCGTCGTTAGACGTTACTTCACGGTAGATGTCATCAAGTTGTTGCTGACTTTGCGCAACCACGGTAACTGTCACGGACACGAATGCGCCATTACGACTCAAAGAGCTTGCGATAGCTTCATCCGCGAGAGGGCCCGTATATTTTTCGACTAATGCTCGAGCCAACGCGCGAAACTCAGCCGATTCGCGCCCCATGATTTTGATCGGAAAGTCGCAGGGGAATTCAAGCAGGGTCTCGTCGTTCACGACAGATTACTCAAACCAGAGACTGACACCGTCCGAGGTGCGTTGCCAAAATGAGCCGGACGGATTGTCGCTGAGTGCACGCAACGGCGCCTTCATAAGCTCCTCGTCACCCAAACTGATGTTGAGCTCAGCCAGAGGCTGACTCTGTGCGACTGGCGCTTCGATGACGGCCGGAATATTCAGCGTGGAAACGAGTGAGTCATAGGATCCTCGAGGCACGGTGATGTACAAGTCATCGAGAACGCCTAATGAGCTGTATTCATTAGCCGACTTCCAGACTCGTGTCTTCGTGATTTCCACTCCTGCCTGATACAGCAGTCGCGTTTCGAAGAACCGGAATCCGTAATTGATCAAAGCCTGGCTACCGTCGACGCGGGCTTTGGCGCTCGATGTGCCGAGTACGACTGATACAATTCGCATGTTGTCGCGTTTGGCGGAAGCGACCAGACAATATCCGGCTGCATCGGTGAAGCCCGTCTTCATGCCATCAACAGAGTCATCGCGCCACAGCAAATTGTTGCGGTTGGGTTGCGTGATTTCATTGAAGGTAAATTCCTTTACCGAGTACCAGCGATAGTATTCGGGATACTGTTCAATGATGCCCCTGGCAAGAGTGCTTAGATCCCTGGCGGTCGAGTAGTGGTTGTCGTCCGGCAATCCCGTTGAGTTCATGAAATGACTGGAATGCATTCCAAGTGCTGTCGCTTGCTGATTCATCATTTCAGCAAACACCGATTCGGAGCCGGCGACATGCTCAGCAAGGGCGACGCTCGCATCATTTCCCGACTGGACGATCATTCCGAGCAACAAATTCTGGACCGTTACGCGCTTGCCAACCTCAATGAACATTCTTGAACCCTGGGTACGCCAGGCTTTTTCGCTAATCGTCACTTCGTCTTGCAGACTGATCTGCCGGGCCTGCAGCGCATTGAATACGACGTACGCTGTCATCAATTTGGTCAGGCTGGCAGGCGGCACTGCGTTGTCGGGTTCAAGGGATGCGAGTTCATGTCCCGTCCTGCTGTCGATAATGAGATAGCTGGTAGCGCCAATGATCGGCGGCGCAGGCACGGGCCGCGGCTGTTGAGCGTTGCTCAGAGTAGTAATGAAGAGCAGTAGTACTGCGAGTAAGCGAACTTTCATGAAATCTCTAGGGTGCGGATCAGGGCGCGTATTCTACCCGGATTCTGCCAAGACAAAAATTAGTCTGTGACGATAATTGGGTCGACGATGCCAAGTTTGGCGAGTTCTTCGACCAGCAAATCGTACTGGTCGACGCCCTGAATCGGTCCCATACGCACACGATACAGAGCCGGACTGACAGCGGTGTCCTCATGCACAGCAGCAGCGCCAATGCCGCCACTTCTCAGCAGAGACAGGCGTCGATCGGCATTGGCTCGGCTACCGAAAGCGCCGATTTGCACGTAAATATGGTTAGGGTTACTGGGCTCGCTGCGCGGCGCTGGCGGCTGCGGCGCAGCCTGCTGGGGCGCCGGCGCAGAAACTTGTCGTGTCGGATGGTCGCCGCTGGGCGCTTCGAAAGTAATCGCCTCCACCTCGACCAGGCTGGTGCCGGTCCTAATCATGTCGAGTTTCTGCGCGGCCGAGTAGGAAAGGTCGATGATGCGATTGTGGACAAAAGGACCGCGATCATTAACGCGCACAACGATGCTTCTATTATTGCTCAGATTGCGAACACGCACGTAGGTTGGCAAAGGCAGCGTCTTGTGTGCGGCCGTCATGCCGTACATATCGTAAACCTCGCGATTCGAGGTCAGATTGCCGTGAAATTTCTTGCCGTACCAAGAGGCAACACCGCGTTCTTCATAGCCAACTGCGCTGGGCATTACCGTGTACGGCTTGCCAAACACCTCGTAATTCGGCCCGTTGCCATAACGGCTTTTTGACTCCGGGCGCGGCACGGCATCATCCGGCAAGCCTTTGATCTCGCTGCTACCGGATTTGGGCGGCCCGTCTTGCGGTTGATTAGAGCCGCAGCCGGCAACAAAGCTCAAGAGCGCAAAAGTGACTAGTAAGCGCGTCGCTTTAGGAGTCGTCACTTGCTACTTCTATCGCGATTTCCTGTCCGAGCTGATGCACAGCTAATGCGTACATGACACTGCGGTTGTAGCGAGTGATAACAAAGAAATTGTGAAATCCGATCCAATACTCGGTGCCAGCGCCGCCCTCAAGCGTGACTAGCTGAGCAGCGCTGTCATTCTTCAGCGATGTGGAAAACATAACGCCCGACTCGCTCAAAGACTCTACGGTTTCGTCTGCAGACAATTGATTGTCGGGCAGTGGACCTTGAAAGCGGTCACCTAATGTTGCCTGCGTCGTAATTTCTTCGCCCGTTCTCCACTTATGAGCATCGAAGTAATTCGCAATACTCCCCGCAACGTCGGTCCAGTTATTCCAGATATCTCGTTTGTCGTCGCCGCTTGAGTCAACCGCGTAGGCGCGATAGCTTGACGGCATAAACTGCGGCCGACCCATGGCGCCGGCGTAAGAACCGAACGCATCTGTCGCCTGCATGTCCTCTTCGCGGACCAGCAGCAGAAATTCTTCCAGCTCACGACGAAAAAACGTCTCACGCGGCGGGTAGTAGAATGCAAGTGTTGTCAGAGCATCGAGTACGCGATGGCCGCCCGTGATCCGACCGTAGTAGGTCTCGACGCCAATGATACCGACCATGATTTCGACCGGGACACCGCTCTCATTGCTAACACGCTCCAGGGCTGCGCGATTCTCTCGCCAGAAATCAGCACCCGCTTGCACTCGCTCTGCGGTCATGAAAATCGACCGGTAGTCGGCCCAAGTCAGAGTTTTTTCAGCGGGCTTGGAGATTTGCTCGATAATTGATTCTTTAAATTCGGCCTGCCCGAGAATGTTCTCGAGCGTGGCGCGATCGTAGTCGTGTTCGCTAACCATGTTATCGATAAACGCATCGATATTGGCTTGTCCGGTATCAACTGCAAAGGCGAGTGAGCATGTAGCGAGAAAAAAAGTAATTCCGGCGAGGAGTCGGGAAGTCATTAGTGAGGGAGAAGCTTCCGGTGCGAGTGAATTGACATCAGAATACCGAAACCAGCCATCAGCGTCACCATAGACGTGCCGCCAAAACTGACCAGTGGTAAAGGAATGCCGACGACTGGCACGAGCCCGGTGACCATCGCCGTGTTCACAAAGACATAGACGAAAAATGTCAGGCTGATTGAGCCGGCAAGCAGTCGAGAATAGGTGTCCGGTGCCTGCACCGCGATGTACAAGCCACGGCCGACAACGAAAATGTAAAGACAAAGCAGGGACAGAACACCCAGCAGACCCATTTCTTCGCCGATGACCGCGAAAATAAAGTCGGTGTCTCTTTCCGGTAAATACTCAAGATGTGCTTGCGAGCCGTTGGTCCAGCCTTTACCGAAAAGACCGCCAGATCCAATCGCTATCTTCGACTGAATAATGTTGTAGCCCGCGCCAAGTGGGTCGCTGTTCGGGTCGATCAGCGTCAGGACACGTTGCTTCTGATAGTCCTCCATCAACTGCCACAGTCCAAACGCGCCTGGCACAGACAATATCGCAAGTGTAATCATCATTCGAACGGGCAAGCCGGCAAGAACGATGACGATCAGGCCGGATGCTGCTACCAGCAATGATGTGCCGAGATCGGGCTGCCGGGCAATCAGAATCGTAGGCACGACGATCATCACAGCTAATAGCACTAATTGGCCGAATCGAGGTGGGATCGGTCGGTCGTGCAAATACCAGGCGGCCATCATCGGGACAGCCAGCTTCATTGCCTCCGAGGGTTGAAAGCGAATGCCGAGGTCCAGCCAGCGACGTGCACCCTGACCGACTTCGCCAGTCGTCAGAACCAGCACCAGTAGTACCAGACCAGCGGCAAAGCCCCACGGCGTCCAGCGGCGCATGAAGTCCGGCGAAAATTGCGCGATGATAAACATGCCGACAATGGCAACGCTGAGTCGGACCAGTTGGTTGACCAACAGACGCATGTTTTCACCAACAGCGCTGTACAGAACAATCAAACCCAGAGCGCAGATCAGTAGCAAGCCGCCGAGCAATGGACCATCAATATGCAGTCGTCGCAGGATACGTCCGAACTCACTCAAAGGAGCAGCCCGGTCGGTATCTAACAGCTGCGATTCATTCTCCCGCATTGCTGCCGTATCCCAGGTACTCGTCCATGATCTGTCGCGCAATTGGCGCCGCTACACGGCTGCCACTCGAGCCGTTCTCAACAATCACGGCGACCGCGATTTGCGGATCGTCGACCGGCGCAAAAGATACGAATAGCGCGTGATCGCGCAGACGCAGGTCGATTTCTTCCTCGCTGTACTCCTCTTCTTGTGCGATAGAGAACACTTGTGCTGTACCGCTCTTGCCCGCCATCTCGTATTCAGCGTTCGCGCCGGCCGCTCGCGCCGTGCCGCGTGTGCCATGCATGACTTCACGCATGGCGAAAATAACAGCGTCCCAATTGGTTTTGTCCTCCAGACGAATGTCGTCCAACCGCACTGCTGGATACATCGTGCGTTTGCCAGTGACCGTATTGTGAGTTGCGGCAACCAGCCGCGGTTGGTAGCGCGCACCTCGAGTTGCCACCGTGGCAATCGCGTTCGCCAACTGCAGAGGAGTCGCCAGCATGTAGCCCTGGCCGATCGATGCAATTACCGTTTCGCCATTGTACCAGCGCTTGTCGCTTGGCTCGCTGAACGCGTTGCGTTTCCACTCACGCGACGGAACAAGACCGTTGTGTTCACCGTTGATATCGACGCCGCTAGTATGACCGAGACCGAACATATCCAGGTATTTGTGGATGTTGTCGATGCCGACAGCCACACCGATCTCATAGAAATAGACGTCGCAGGATTGTGAGATCGCGCCGAGTAGATCCATCTCGCCGTGTGATTTCCAGTCACGATAGCGATGTGTGGTGTTGGGCAACATGAAGTAACCGATACACATTGTCGTGCGCGTCAGGTTGGTTGCGCCGACCTCAAGCGCTGCAATCGAAAGCATCGGTTTGATGGTTGAGCCTGGTGGATAAGCGCCACGAATTGCGCGGTTGAAAAGCGGTTGCCCCGAATCGTTTCGCAGGCCGGCGTATTCTGAGGTCGTCATGCCGACTGCAAACATGTTCGGGTCGAATGATGGCGCGCTTACCATGGCCAGAATTTCACCACTACGCGGATCAATCGCCACGATTGCACCACGATGTCCCTCCAGTGCCTTGGTGGCCAGCAATTGCAGATCCAGGTCGAGGCTAAGATAGATGTCATCGCCCGGAGCTGGCGATTCATTATTCGGCAGTGCGTCCACCGCCTCCCGCGAATCGACCGGCACTTGTCGGCCAAATGCGTTTGTTACAACATTGTTGTAGCCGACATCTCCGTGGAGATCGGACTCATAACTATTTTCCACGCCCGTCTTGCCGGTTTGCGCAGTACCGGCATACTCCGACTGTTCGAGTCTTTGCAGGTCATTCTTCGACAGGGCACCGACGTAACCCACTGCGTGCGCCACGGCCTCGCCATTCGGGTAATGCCGTACCAGGCGCGGTTGAAAATCCACGCCCTGAAAGCGCGGCCGCTGAATGGCGAAATTGGCGATTTCTTCGTCGGTCAGGCGCAAATTTAGAGTTACTGGCTTGAATCGCGGGCCGCTGCGGGCGAGATCCGTGAAATGTTCGATATCTTCGGCGGCTATTAAATCCAGCTCGGAAAGCCGCGTCAGCGTGTCAGCAAGATCGTCAACCTGCTCCGGAATCAGCTCAAGTTGATAAGCCGGTAGGTTTTCTGCCAGAACGCGGCCCTTACGATCAAAAATGAGGCCGCGAGTCGGTGGTACGGCCTCAATACGGAATCGATTGCCCTGTGACTGCTCCGCAAACATCTCGTAGTCAAAAATTTGCAGCTGCACGAGTCGTGCAACAACGCCGCAGAGCAAGAGGAGTCCAATCGTCGAGGTCATCGCCACGCGGCCGATGAACAAGCGTCGCTCCAAATGGTGATCCTTGATCGGCGACAGCAAATCCATTTACTGAGCCCGCATGCGTGCACCGTTCAATAACGAAGCGACCAGCGGCCACAATAACGTACCGCTAATGACGGGTGCCCAATACAGGGTGGCCGCTACAGGGATGCCGGCGACACCGTTGATCCAAAATAGAATGAATTGATAAAGCGCCAACAAGGAAAAGACAGTTGCCGCAAGCTGCAACATCGGAAACACGCGCATGAGCAAGTGCAATCGCACCGTAACGAATACGATGAAGCACAGTGCGAGCGCGTGTTGTCCCAACAACGTGCCCTGTGCGACGTCCAGGACGAGACCGACCAGCCACGCGGATCCGACGCTCCAGGTGCGCGGCAACATCATCGCCCAGTAAATAAGCGAGAGCGCCAGCCAGTCTGGTCGAAAAGCGTCCAGCCAGTCGGGTAGCGGCACGACGCTGAGCATCAGCGCGATGACTAGCGTAATGATGACCGGGGTGCGGCGAGAGTAGGGGCCTCTACTCATCGTCGCCGTCCGGGGTGTCGGTCGATTCAGCTTGGCCCGACCAAATCAGCAATACTTCACGAACCTGGTCGAGAGATGAAGACGGAGCAGCGGTGACATCAGCAAACGATGCTTGCGGTATGCGATTGACGCGGGCAACCACCGCGACCGGATAGCCTGCAGGAAACGCGCCACCAAGACCGGACGTGACCAGTACATCGCCCGGCGCGATATCGGCATTGTTCGGCAGGAACGGCAGATCCAGCCGATCAAATTCACCGGTGCCCTTGGCAATCGTACGCAATCCATTGCGACTGACCTCGACGGGTAGAGCGTGGCTGGGATCACTAATGAATATGGCCTGTGATGTTGTCAGGCCGACTTCGAGGACCTGACCAATGACACCGTCGGCGTCGATGATAGCTTGTCCGTTGTAAACACCATCGCGTTCGCCGATGTCGATGACGAAACTATGTCGGTATGGATTGGCATCGACCGCCATAATCTCGGCAACGCGAATTTCGTCACGCAATCGTGGTCGGGCATCCAGCAAATCCCGGAGGCGATCGTTCTCCGCGCGTAATGCCGTTAATTGCTGTAATTCAGCGCGCGTCAGCACCAACTCGGCTTCGAGCTGTGACAGGTCGCGTAGCAAGTCACTGCGCTCAGCAGTGTTCTCGCTCAACCAACTCCAAAGGCGAAAGGGAGCATCAACCATGATCTGCAGCGGGTAAACGGCGGCGCCGATAGTCTTGCGAACGGTATCGAGGTGGTTTTGGCGGTGATCAATGACCATGACCAGAATGCTCAGCGCGATACACACCAGCACGCGAGCCCCGAGTGCCGGGATTCGCGCCGGATTCGTGTTTTCACTGCGGTACGTGACCATTGCGCGCTAACCTAGAATGGTGAGTAACGACAATCAGGCCCTGATTCTGACTTACTCCAGGCCGAAAACCGAGGGCCCATGTTCGTCCATGAGTTCTAAGACGCGACCACCGCCGCGAGCAACGCAGGTCATCGGGTCATCGGCGATGACTACCGGTAGCCCGGTTTCTTCCATGAGTAATTTATCGATGTCGCGCAACAAGGCGCCGCCGCCCGTCAACACGATGCCACGCTCGGCGACATCGGCGCCGAGTTCCGGTGGTGTTTGTTCCAGCGCTTCTTTAACCGCGCCGACAATGCCTTGCAGAGGTTCTTGCAGGGCCTCAAGAATCTCATTGCTGTTGAGTGTGAAACTGCGCGGCACGCCTTCCGAAAGATTGCGGCCCTTGACCGAAATCTCGAGAACTTCCTGTCCCGGAAACGCCGAGCCAATTTCATGCTTGATGCGCTCTGCCGTCGCTTCACCGATCAGGATGCCGTAATTGCGGCGTACATAGTTGGTGATCGCCTCGTCAAAGCGGTCGCCGCCGATGCGGACTGAAGCTGCGTACACAATGCCGTTCAGTGAGATCACCGCAACTTCGGATGTACCACCACCAATATCCAGCACCATCGAGCCGCGAGCCTCGTGGACCGGCAGGCCGGCGCCGATCGCAGCTGCCATGGGTTCATCAATAAGGAAAACCTTGCGAGCACCGGCACCTTCAGCGGACTCACGGATAGCGCGACGCCCTACCTGTGTAGAGCCGTACGGCACGCAGATCAAAACTCGCGGGCTTGGGCGAAAGAACTTGGATGGGTTGGTCTTGCGAATG
>PVMS01055130.1_pt1 | contig 19592 bp, 18 predicted proteins | sample 1853461 | NCBI WGS metagenome assembly PVMS01 (sample SAMN08582032, study PRJNA380276) | Marine sediment metagenome, whole genome shotgun sequencing project. | isolation source: ocean sediment barecode stripped | collected 2017 | reverse complement strand
GAGAGTATGGTGGATCGATTTACGATACACACACAGACGGAAGTGGTTTGTGTCTGTCATCGCGTTTACGACCTATTTTAAGCATTCGTCCGAAGTACGACCACTTCTTAATGCAAGCCCCATGGCAATATCCAGCAGATCTTCACTTGATCTACTGGTTAGAAGAAATGGGTTATGAATATGATTGTATTATGGATGAAGACACAAACTATGATGGTCTAGCACGACTAGAGAACTATAACGTTATCATTACTGGTTCTCACCCAGAGCATAACAGTGGTCCTCAACTGGATGCATTGCATAACTACACACAACAAGGTGGACGTCTCATGTACATGGGTGCAGATGCGTGGTATTGGATACACTCATATCATCCAGCCTATGATGATTTAGGTCGCGGTGTTATTACCGAAATGCGTCGTTGCGAATCTGGTATTCGTACTTGGCGCGCAGATCCTGGTGAATACTATCACCAAGGCACTGGTGAACTTGGTGGTATGTGGCGTTACCGCGGCAGGTATTTACACTCGGTCGCAGGAACAGGTATGTCCTCTGAAGGTTTCGATATTTCATCATACTACTCACGTACCTATGAAAGTAACGATCCACGAATCTCCTGGGCATTTGATGGTATCGACTACGATGAGAAAATTGGCAACTTTGGTCTCGTCGGTGGTGGCGCTGCAGGTACCGAGCTCGATATCGTGGATACCATGCTAGGTTCGCCACCGCATACATTAGTGGGTGCAACTTCAGCAGGTCGTCATACCGAAGCGTATCTATTAGTAATGGAAGACTACGGCTTTAGCCAACAAGGGATTGACGGTACACAACATCCACGTGTGCGATCTGACATAGCTTTCCATGAAACACCAAATGGCGGTGGCTGTTTTGCATTTAGTTCTATCGCATTCTGCGGATCGCTTCCATGGAACAATGGTAAGAACAACATTTCTACACTTGTAGGCAATGTTCTGAACCGATTCATGCAAGATGGACCATTACCTGATGCACCTAAAGATGCTTATATCCATCGTGGACGTGCTGATTACGATCCAGCAATGAATAAAGCACGTAAGTAAGAAACACTTTTAAAAACTTGTGGCTTACTTAGGTATGTCCCATAGTTCTAAAAGTATAGGCCTTCGAGTGTCATTGACATCTCCTCATGTTGATGGCGCACGATTAGTCACATTCTAAATTAATTGGATGACGCGTTATGGTGTATCACCCAGATCTTGGCTACTTTGACGAAGGTGTTGATCTTACCGATGCAGATTTATACAAATCAGCCAATCAACCGTTTGGACAAGCGACCATTCTCCCCCCCTTCACTTACCAATCTAAGGTGTTCAGTGATTTAGAAGATGAAAAACTTTGGACGCGTAGTTGGGTTGCAATTGGCACTACACACCAACTTCAAAATCCTGGTGACCTTTTACCATTTACGGTAGGTCATCATGGAATACATGTACAAAGAAATAAAGATGGTAGCTTGACGGGTCGCTTCAATAAGGCACAACATGGCGGTTGTCGAGCTGTTCCTTTGCAATGCCAAACCGGCAAAAAAACAAAGTGCTCATTTACTTCCTGTGGCTACAGTCTTGATCGAAACGTACTCCGCGTAGAAGAGATCGGTGAAAACACGCCGACCATGCATCAATACTTGGGCCTCATACCTGAAAGATTATTACCGATAAAAGTAGACACATGGGGGCCGTTTGTTTTTGTTAATCTTGATGCGAGCAGCAACAGCTTAGCTAAAACACTTGGAGATTTACCTACAAAGATAGACACATATTTGAGCAACACTCTTTCCTTACTAGCTAGCGAATGGTTTCAGTGCACATCAAATTGGAAATTAGCAGGCCGTGCATTTTATAACGTAGAGAATATAGAAACTACTTCACCCAACTACAGAAATGATTCTGAAAATTACTTTTTAACGCCTGATTTAATCTTACCGCAGGTTGACAGCGATGAAAAAGATATGACTAATAATGCACAGCTATGTTGGTTATTTCCTAATCTACTTCTTATTTTAACTTCTTCTCATGTTGTTAGTGTAATACTTCAACCAACCAGTATGGGAGAAAGTGTATTACGAACATGTATTTTCAGTGATAACAAGAACAAAAATGATATTGATAATTCGAAATTACCTTTCACATGGCAAAATTATATTCAAACCATACAAATACGAGCGAGTTCTATTCAAGAACAAGCCGACAAATTAACCGCTCCAGGTGCACCAGAGCTGAAAGAGGAAATGATCCCACGTGAGACGAATTTAGCTGGCTACTTACTTCACCGTTATGTAACCAAACACATAGAAGCAGAACATGACTACTACTGGAATGCACCTTTGTACAACAACCCATGAGTCTAGGATTTTCTTTTTGCTGTTATAGAAATACTAAAATTTAATATATGGAAAATAATGAGGTAGATGGTATGGATTTAGCTCGTCAAGCATACAATCAAGGCGACTATAAAAAAGCACACGAGCTCTGGCAATCGCAAGCGGAAATTGGCAATGCGGAAGCACAAGCATGGCTTGGTTCTTTATATGCCAATGGTGATGGTGTAGATGTGGACGATACGACTGCTTTGTCTTGGTATGAAAAAGCTGCTGTACAAGGCTATCCAATGGCACAAGCTAATGTCGGTGCGATGTACTTTATGAGCCAAGGCACTGAAGAAGATATCAATAAAGCCATTAAGTGGCTAACTGCTGCTGCAGATAACGGTGACGTAAACGGACTGTTTAATTTAGCCGTTTTATATACCAAGGGCGAAGGCGTCGATAAAAATGCAGAGCGTGCTGCAGAACTATACCGTAAAGCTGCAGAACAGGGTCATTATCCATCACAATCACGCCTCGGCTACATGCATGCACATGGACAAGGTGTAAAAAAAGATCGTGTACAAGCTTATTTATGGTTAACCCTTGCAGCACAACACGGCATCGGAACAGCACTTAATGAGCTGGAGTCTGTTGTAAAATGTATGTCCGCAGAAGAAAAATCCATGGGTGAAGCACTATTTGCACAATGGCGCAATAAAACCGGAACCGACAATATGCAAGTTGCGATGTACCCTGCTCCATCTAATTAAACAAACACTACAAAATTGTAATAACAAAATACAACATTTCTTATGGTTTATAGCGTACAACAAATCAAGTATGAAATTCTTGCCTATATGAAAGAGTTTGGTGGCGATTTTAATGACTGGTATGTCGGCGTTGCCGCTGATCCTAAGTGCACGATGTTCCAAAAGCATAGTGTTCATCAGAAAGATGACATATGGCTTCATAAACAGGCGCTCACTTTCACTGCTTGCAAAACTATCCAGCGATACTTTTTAAAGATTTTAAAGACAGATGGCGAGGCCGTTTCAGAAGGTAACGAGGACACAGATTGTGTTTATCTTTACAAAAAAAGTGAACGCACAAATCCTTGACTAATTATTTTATGAACTTATTTATTTTCAATTAACTATGCATAACAGGATGAACTTTTTCACTCAGTCTTCTTATGATCTGTACGAGGTGGCGCTCGAAACTATTAGGTAAAAAGAATGAGCATTACTGTTAAGAGAGCTGTAACTGCATTAATATCTGTAGTGATATTGATCTTGATCACGACTCTCATCGTCATTGCAATTCGTCCAATACCTTTGCCTTTCCTATCTAGCTATATTAGAAGCCAGTTAGACAACCGCTTTCACGCCTATTATGTAGACTTCGAATATGCACAAACGCGCTGGCGTCCAATTAAAAAAGTATTAGAATTTCATTTAAACTCTGTTCACGCTACAGATTATGGAGAAAATGTCCTTGCTACAGTTCCCAAAATAGTAGTTGCGCTTGGAGTTAAATCTTTTCCTCGCTACACCCTGGAGATACGCGAAGTAGAACTTCAAAACCCTAAGATTAGCCTAATTCGCACAGATGGAGGCGCACTCAAGTTTGACCTTGGTAATAGTGACGATGGATCGTCTGGAAGAATACTTGAGACTATTCTCATCAATATCGCTACCACATCCACCGCTGAAACAAATAACCAAACCTATTTTACTGGCTTCCGAATTCTTAATTCTGATCTTACACTAGGTGATGAAATTTCAGGTTCACTCTTACATGTATCCAATGCAAATATCAATTTAATACCTAATCCTGAAGGTATTGACTGTAACTATGATTTTTCAGTTTTCGCAAGAGGCGAATATTTGCATTTTTCAGGTAAGTGTTTATATAAAACTGCCGATGAAAAAATCAACTTATTAGTAAATTTTGACGAGATTAGGCCCGCATTACTCACTGAGATTCTACCGCAATTTAATTACTTTACGCCTTTAGAGGTTAGGCTTTCTGGAAAAGTACAGCTAGAGTTAGATAAATTTTTGACTGTTCATGAAGCGGTATTTGACCTTAGAAGTGGCAAAGGCACATTAGAAATTATTGAGTATTTTGGCAGTAACCTAGAGGTTAATTCTGTTCATATAACAGGCAAAGCACTTAATGACTTCTCACATATTAAATTTGACAAACTAACCGTGGATTTAGAAGAGACAAAAGCTGAGATAAATGCACTATTCTTAAAAACCAATAACAAATTAGACATAAAATTGAATGCTCATTTCAAAGGAACATCAATCTCAACATTGCTACCTAGATGGTTTACTTATTTAGAAAATGAAAAATTAAATTGTTTACACGCATCATCAAAAGCTTACACCCAATCATCATTAACAATTGATGGTACCTATGACTTGAATAAACACCATATTAATGCCTTAGGACACATCACTTGTTTAGATAAAATACTATCTAATCAAGACAGTGATCTTTCGACAAACACTAATTTAGTAAAAAATTCAGAAGTTATGCAAAAATTTAGGATGGACGGGCCGTTTACATCTCCTAATTTAGCAACTATTCAATAAAACTATATCTTCAAGCACATTTTCCAGCAAACGGAATTCCTGTTACCTTAGAGGTACTACCAGTAATCGCACACAAATCTTCTGGTTCCACATTATACAAATTGGTCTTGCCGGTACATCGCGCCATCATAGTCGCCTCACCTAAATTAGCTTTAACGATATTAACCAATCCTTGTACACGATCTTGATCAGAATAGTTTGAGCTAAAATTTAACTCATGACCTTGTATTTCTCCCCCCATCGCAAGTCCTGCACACACTCCCAACACTACCGCATTCGCACCTAAACCAATTAACTTTGCTGTGTCAGTTCCAGAACGCACCCCTCCAAAATATATTAACTCGATCATCCCCTCTTTCTTCATCTTGCGTAAAATACGAATTGCATCACGCATCATACTAAAATCAGGCGTTGTAACGAGTTCAGACCAATTACCTCCCAGGTTTCTTGTGCTATCTAAAACTAACACATCATGCTCGCACTCTAATGCGTATGAAATCACTTGTTCGAGGTTAACATTACTAGAAATAGCAAATCCCAAAATTTGTTTTTCTGTAGCGGGTGCTAACGATACTAGCTCATTATCTTTGCCTAAATGATAAATATAACCTACTGCATGTCTTGATTGGTCATCTATAGAGGAACTTAACTGCAACCAACTCGTTTCTTTTCCAGGATCCTTAATTCCAAAATAAGGCGCATGCGATAGTGCACATCCTTGACTCACTGCGGCAAATATCTCTTCAGACTCATTATCAAACCCAGTAACCATAAATGGATGCTGCATTTGCAACTTATTGGCAAGATTTGTAGTGGCATTACAAGCTTCTCGATATGGATCAATCACCAGTCGTGACAAGTTTGCTGGCAAAAATACAATATCATCTAAGCTTGGCGCACGATTTTCTGGGAAAGGATTGCTACGCGTTCGAAGCCGCTTGCGCAACATTGATTTAAGTTTTACGTTATCTGCAGGATTAGTACGCGCCATGGAGAAAATATCTTCACGGTGTGCAACAGAATAATCAGACGAACCTGTTTCTGCATCACAGCGGTAACACCTCGCGGCCTCATTTTTTGCTGTTTCCCAATCATAAGTAGCTTCGATTTCAGGGAACTCAACTGGATTTTCTCCGACACCAAAAAACTCTGGGTGATGCGGATTAAACCTCTCCCATTTAATATCTTGGGCAACAGGCACCCTTCTAGTTCGATAGGGTGTGCGGTATGGAATTGGGTTATCGATACCATTAAGAAATGACTTCACATAATATGCTGCACGTTGTCCATGGTGCATTGCCATAACAATTGTGGATCCACCAAAAGCACCATCACCTGCAGCAAATACTTTTGCATCAGCAGTGCGCATGGTATCCCAATCCGTTTGTACCCGGTCAGTAGCCATTAAACCCTTGCTAGCCAATTCATCACTTTCACTTTGTTGCCCTACAGCCGCGATGACCATGCCGCATTCAATAACGTGCTCGCTTCCAGATACTACTTTAGGCCGACGGCGACCATCTTCATTATCAACTTCGCTCAATTCAGTTTTTACACATTTAAGCAACAATTGATTGTCTTTTTCTTCAACTTCAACTTGCTGCGTATAGTAGAAAAACTCAATACCTTCTTCGATGGCACCTTCCAATTCTATACGTCTTGCAGGGATTTCATCGGGCCCTCTTCGATAAATTACTTTTACACTTTTACATCCAGGTAAACGTAATGCTACACGGCATGCATCCATGGCAACATCTCCCCCACCCACTACTACTACAGTTTCTGGTAGTGTGGGTCGCTCACCATCATTCACTTTGCGTAAAAAACTTACCCCATCTATTACATTTTCATTGCCAGATTCACCAGGTATCTCCATTGATTTCCCCCACCAAGAACCAATAGTTAATAACACTACATCATGTTTAGATTTAAGCTCATCTAATGACGTTTCTTTGCCCAAACCAGTGTTTAAATGGATTTGCAGTCCCGGACATCGCTTCAACAAACGATTAATATCTTCTTCGATAATACCGGGTGGCAGTCTAAACGCAGGAATACCCCAAATCATCATGCCACCGAGTCGATCTGTCATTTCATATACATGCACTTCGAATCCCGCCGCACACAAATCATGTGCAGCCGTAAGACCTGCAGGTCCTGAGCCTACAATGGCAACGGTTTGAGACTGGGTGACCTCCATTGGGGTCGGCACATAAGTTGCACCTAACTTATCCATTACAAATCGCTTAAGACTGCGTATTTGTAGTGGACCATCACTATCGGTACGTCGACAAGCCGGTTCACACGGCGCATCACAAACGCGACCACATATAGAGCTGAACGGATTTGTCGCAGTTATGGCTTCAAAAGCTTCATCAAATTTACCTTCCCAAATGTAACCAATGTAAGAAGGCGCGTCGGTGCCGATAGGGCAAGCAACCTGACAGGGAGCTGGCACATAATTAATGTCAGCCGTATGGTCTTCATAATCAGGCGGTACTTCTGGCATCAAAATTCGATTGATATCGTAGACAGTACTCATACTACTGCTCTTACTTTAATATCAATATCGCCATCTCCATATTGAGGTTCGTAAGGTAAGCCCGTGATATCTGCAGCTTCTGGCGTCAATGCCACCAAGTCTTCTCGATTAAATTGCGTTACATCATCGTATCCCAACTCGTTAGCAATAGCAGCGATTTGCCAACGTACACTTTCTAAAAAGCGATGAATATTTTGCGCTTCAACCTCAGGTTGATAACGTTTTTCATGCTCGGGATCCTGTGTTGCAATTCCAGTCACACATGTACCTACATGACACTGCATACAAGCGATGCATCCTCCAGCAATGATAGTTGATGTACCAAATGCTACGGCATCAGCACCCAAACATAGTGCTTTAACCGCATCGACACCATCTCGAATCCCACCCATGAGGACAATTTGAATATCATCACGTCTACCAATCTCTTCTAACGCATCTAACGCTTCAATAATGGCAGGCAAGGTTGGAATACCTACATAGTCAATCACTTCAGCACTTCCGGCACCCGTCGAACCTTGCATGCCATCTAATTCAACAAAATCAAAACCATCTTTGACAGCAATTTTTATATCGTCTCGCACACGACCTGCACCTAACTTAATACTTACTGGTAATCGATAACCGGTGGCTTCGCGCAGTTCTTCTACTTTTATCACTAAATCATCTGCACCAAGTATATCTGGGTGCCTTGACGGTGAACGCAAATCAATACCCGGTGGGATGCCTCTAATTTTAGCCAGTTCCGGCGTTACTTTTTTCGCCATCAATTGCCCGCCTAAACCAGGTTTCGCGCCTTGTGATATATATATTTCCAAACCATCGGCACGTTTCATATCATGAATATTCCAGCCTAATCGTCCACCCAACATTTGAAAGATAAGTTGTTTTGCCGCACCGCGTTGTGCGTCACTCATCCCACCTTCACCAGTATTTTCAGCAATATCAGAAAGCGTTGATGCAAGCCCAATTGCTCGTTTAGTGGATGCACTTAATGCGCCATAACTCATCGGCGCAATCATAACCGGCATGCTTAATTTAAGAGGTTGAGCGCCATTAATGCCACCAATTTCCGTGCGCATTCTTACATTAGGTATTACATTCGACTCGCTGCCAGCCTGCGATAGATCTTTTCTAAAGGCTAAATCTGAAAAATGAGGTAATGGCCTTGCGCCACCGTATCCACGAATCCGATAACGCCCTATCTGAGATTTGATATATAAATCTTCTTGTATTTTTGGATTCCAGTAATCGGATGCACCGGAGAAAGTAAAAAAAGGAATACTACGCATTTGTGCTTCAGAAGTTGAATAACGTAGTTTTTTGCCAGCGTTAATTACTTTTTTAAAACTTCCTTTAAACGATATTTGATAACGATCTAAAAATTCCCTGATGTTATCTACTTCAGCGCTATCGATGTCTGTAAGCTCGGCATCAGAACCTAGATCTTCAACCTTACCTCCAACAAAAATTTCTCCAGCCGTCATATCTTCACCAATTTTTACACCTGAATCGCCCAAAATGATGATTCGACCACCATACATCATATAACCAGCCATAAAGTTTGCATTGCCTGCACAACACAATGTTCCGGCCTTCATCACTTGTCCCGCACGCGACCCCATATTTCCGCGTATTACAATTTCAGCACCACGGATTGCCACACCAGGTATTGCACTTGCGTTTCCACCCACCACAACAGATCCAGAATACATATTGTCGCCAACACCCCAACCTACGTTGCTTTCAACTTCAAAGTGCGCAGCATCACTTAGTCCCGCACAAAAATAACCTGCGGAACCTCGTACTTTTACGGTAATTGGATGAACTAGACCGACACCTATGTGGTGGCGCGCATCGGGATTGATTACTTCGACATTTTCTCCGTTTTGACCGCATTGTCGAATTTGTTCATTACCTTCTCTTACGGAAGTTTTACCTAAATCGATCTTGACCATGTATTATATGTACCTGGTGGTGGTTCTTTTGTATTTAGCGCTTGTCCTGGAAACAACTTGTTAAGTGAAACTTCTTCTGATGCAATAGCAACCAAATCATCTGTTTCATACATAACCATTGGTTTAACTGCTAAACGATCTTTTGCATAACCTATTTCATCTTTTGTAGAGACAAGAAATGAAAATGTACCATCAAGATCATCAATGGAAGTTTTAAGCGCATCTTTTAACTCATCGCCTTGCGATAGTTTGTCGGCGAGATAGACAGCTATTAACTCGCTATCGTTGTCGGTGTGAAACTCGTAATCACGTTGCTCAAGACGTCGGCGCATTTTCCAATAATTGGTAATTTGCCCGTTGTGAACAATTGCAACATCTGCAAATCCAGTAGCCCAAAATGGATGCGCAGCCTCAGGCTTAACATCTGATTCCGTTGCCAATCGCACATGCCCCAAACCATGAGAACCTTGAAATTTACGAATGTGGTAACGCTCATCTACGTCCTCCGCACTGCCAACATCCTTAATAATATCCAAGCTATTACCAATAGATACCACCTTTGCAGCGTGCTCGAGCGCGTAGGAAATTTTTAGAATATCACCCGTATAATTAACCGTTACACGATAAGTTTCCCCTACCTGTTCATCATCAATAATTAATGCACCATGCTCATCTAATAACTGCTGAATAGACTTAATTGCAGCAATAGACTCATCTCCTTGACCTACAAATAGTCTTAGTTTCAATGTATTTTCTTGTGCCTCACTATATAGAGCGAACCCGGTAGAGTCCGGACCACGATGTTGGCAGCCATTTAGCATATTGACTAGAGCCTCACCGGTTTTGAACGAATTCGATGAGCCCTTGAGCATGATCCCCGCGATTCCACACATAGGTTATTCCTTAAATCAAAATTAAAAAGAATTGTGTAATTTTATCTCATTTTACAAAGTAACTGTAAATAAAATTATATTACTATGAAGAATATTCTATTTGTAGGTGTATTATATTACTGACGCGACTCAAGAGTCTTAATACCTCGATTTATGTAGGGTTTAGCACACAATAAACCTATACAACTGCATTCAAATGAACATGATTTAAAAAACATTCACTATTAATCTAAAGATAATATCTGTTGAATAAAATAAATAATGAAATTTTCAGATGATACAAATTAACGAAGTACTCGGTCATTCACATGATTCGAAATTATCGGGTCAACTCCACGATTTATCTCATCAAAATCAAGTCGAATACATCGTATTAGACCACGCCAATTTACAACGCCGACGTTTTCGCACCAAAACAGACAAAGGCACTGATTGTGCAATTGCTATTTCACGTGAAAAAAAATTATCCAATGGTGCCGTTTTATTGCTCGAAAATAATCGCGCTATTGTCGTAAAAATGGCAAAAGACCAATGGCTGTCACTCAAACCAAAAGACCTGTCTAGCGCGATTGAGCTTGGATACTTTGCTGGCAATATGCATTGGCGCGTTAAATTTGAAAAAGAACGTCTTGATATTGCGCTTGAAAGTCCTGAAGAAATCTACCTAGAGCGTTTAAAAGGTTTTTTTAATAAAAATAAAATAACACGACTTAATAATGATTGAAGAAGAGCAAATTCTTACTCTTTTACAATATGGGGATAGTTTTTTCCCTTCCGGTGCAGTGTCATTTTCTTGGAGTTTAGAAATGTTGAAAAACGACAATGTCATCACTTCAATAAACGGTGTAGAAAATTTTATTGAAAATCAACTATTAGAAAGATGGGGCCCATTTGAGCGCGTCGTACTTGCTCATTCTTATGACTGCACAAATGATTTCGAAGCTGTGATTCATATTGATCAACTTGTGAATTGTATGACCTTAGCGAGCGAACTAAGAAATGGATCAAAAAGATTAGGGTCTGCTCTATTATCTACATATAGCAAATTAAATACCTCACTTGCAGACCATTACCTAGATCTTATTAATAATGGACAAGCCCATGGACATTTACCTGTCGCACAAGGGCTGATGTGGAATTCAATAGGCTTATCTAGAAAATCAGCACTAACGCTATCAGCACACAGTTTTTGTATTTCAGTACTCGGTGCCGCCTTGCGACTTGGTCTTGTGGGCCATATTGATTGCCAAAAGAGCTTAACTCATTTTCGCAAATTAATTACCGAGATCTTAACTTGGCCTATACCCGATATAGAAAATATTCACGCATTTACACCTTTTGCGGATATCGCATCTATGCGCCATGAGAATGCTGATGCCAGACTATTTGCAAACTAAATAAATAATGATTCGTAAATTCGGAGATGAACAATGCTGTTAACACCAACTGAACTAGAACGTTTGACCATTTATACCGCAGCCGAACTTGCAAGAAAAAGAAGAAAAAAAGGATTGCAATTAAATCATCCAGAAGCAACTGCCATTATTGCTGATGAGATATTAGAGGGAGCAAGAGAAGGTCGCACCGTTGCAGAGCTGATTAGTTATGGTTCTACACTATTAAATACTGATGATGTGATGCCAGGTGTAGATGACATGATGCACATGCTTCAAGTCGAAGCCACTTTCCCAGATGGAACGAAGCTGGTGACCGTACATGAACCGATTCGCCCAGGCAAAAAAAATTCAAAAAATAAAGATGCTGTGAAACCTGGAGAGATTATTACTGGTGATGGGGATGTAAAAATTAATGCAGGCAAACGCTCGATAAAAGTGAAAGTGCTCAATACAGGTGATCGGCCGGTACAAATTGGTAGTCACTTCCACTTTTTTGAGGTTAATCCTGCACTAGACTTCAAGCGCAAAGATACATTTGGAAAGCATTTAGATATCCCTGCAGGTACCGCAGTGCGATTTGAACCCGGTGAAAGTAAAGAAATACAACTGGTTAAATTTGGCGGTGCTGGGGAAGTGCATGGTTTGAATAGCTTAACCAATGGATCGACTTCTAATGAGATAAAAAAACAAGAAGCATTGCAGCAAGCAAAAAACCGCGGATTTAAAGGGGCCTAAAAATGATAAAAATCTCAAGAAAAGAATATGCAATCATGTACGGCCCCACCACCGGAGATGCAGTTCGACTTGGCGATACCTCTCTATTAGCCGAAGTAGAACATGACTACGCCGTCCCAGGTGATGAATGTTTGCATGGCGGTGGCAAAACACTACGTGATGGTTTGGGCTTAACACCGGGTTATGACAGTGCAGCAGGCTCTTTAGACATGTTAATTAGTAATGCACTGGTAATCGACCCCGTTTTAGGAATCGTTAAGGCCGATATTGGAATTAAAAATGGTCAAATTGCTGGCGTAGGCAAAGCTGGCAATCCTGCCACCATGGATAATGTGGATCCTGATCTTGTTTGTGCTGCGGCAACTACCGTGCGTGATGCCGAGGGACTGATCGCAACACCAGGTGGTATTGATGTGCATGTGCATTTTGATAGCGCGCAGCTATGCGAACATGCAATAAGTTCTGGCATTACAACGATGATTGGAGGGTCGCTTGGACCCATAACCGTTGGCATTGATTGTGGTGGTGCATGGAATGTCGGCAAGATGTTGCAAGCCTCCGAGCAATGGCCAATTAATTTTGGTTTTTTAGGCCGCGGTAACTCATCTAAACCTAGATCGTTAGTTGATCAACTGGCAGGCGGCTGTTTAGGGCTAAAAATTCATGAAGATTGGGGCGCGATGCCTGCCGTCATTGATACCTGTCTATCGGTTGCAGATGATTTAGATTTTCAAGTTCAACTTCATACCGACACACTTAATGAAAGTGGTTTTGTTGAACATACCTTAGCTGCCATCAATGGTCGAACGATTCATATGTATCACACAGAAGGTGCTGGCGGAGGACACGCTCCCGACATCATTCGAGTTGCGGGTGAATATAATTGCCTACCCTCCTCTACTAACCCCACGAATCCTTACACTGTAAATACATTTGATGAACATTTAGATATGACCATGGTATGTCATCATCTAAATCCGGCGATTCCTGAAGATGTTGCCTTTGCAGAAAGTCGAATTCGTCCACAAACCATTGCAGCGGAAGATGTGCTACACGATCTTGGTGCAATTTCTATGTTGGGTTCAGATAGTCAAGGCATGGGACGTATCAACGAAGTCATCTGTCGAACCTGGCAACTTGCAAGCAAGATGAAAGATCAGCGTGGACGTCTTTCCGAAGAAACCACAATGCGTGGAGACAATGAAAGAATAAAACGTTATATCGCAAAATATACCATCAATGCGGCTCGCACATTTGGCATTGATCAATATATCGGTTCCTTAGAAAAAGGAAAAATGGGAGATATAGTGTTATGGAAACCTGCATTTTTTGGAATTAAGCCCGAACTGATAGTAAAAGGCGGCTTTATTGTTTGGTCGGCCATGGGTGACAGCGCGGCTTCTTTAATGACCTGTGAACCAATGGCCATGCGACCACAATGGGGTGCATTTGGTAATGCTAAACAAGCTCTGAGTGCAAATTTCGTTAACCAATCAGCAGTGGATACCCGTATAGGAGAGAAATTACAACTCCAAAAAATATGCCTAGCCGCACAAGCAACTCGAAAACTTAATAAAGGCCACATGCTACATAATGACAGCTGTCCTAAAATTACTGTAAATCCAGATACTTTTGATGTATTTGTGGATGGAGAACTCGCAACTTGCGAACCCGCTAAAACGCTTCCATTAACACAACGATACATGCTCCGATGAACACACTGGCGTCTCGAAATGGTCCCGCACGAGTGGGCATTGGTGGGCCGGTAGGATCAGGGAAAACAGCATTGATCGAAAAATTAATCCCCTTGTTTATCAAACGTGGAAATGAAATTGCCATTATAACGAATGATTTAGTCACACAAGAAGATGCTGAACGTCTACAACAGTCAGGCTTGCTTGCACCAGAGCGTGTAGTAGCCGTTGAAGCCGGCGCATGTCCCCACACCGTTATTCGAGAAGATCCAACCTTAAATATACAAGCTGCAGAACGTTTGGATAAAAAATTTAAAAACCTAGACATCATATTAATTGAAAGCGGCGGCGATAATCTTGCGTCTACTTTTTCTCTCGACCTTGTGGATTATTGGATGTTTGTAATCGATACCTCCGAAGGAGATGATATTCCCCGAAAAAGAGGGCCTGGTATCGTGCAATCCGATCTTTTAGTAATTAATAAAGTTGATTTAGCACCTTACGTAGGCGCAAACATTGATTTAATGGTTAAAGAAGGCCAAGAAGTTAGAGATAGCAAGCCTCTTGTGCTCACCAATTGCAAAACAGGAGCAGGAATTGAAGAAGTGGCTGATCATATAATTAACAACGTACTATTTAATTAATTCATAATTACATAAGTATTTTATGAGTAATTTATCTCTTGAATTTGCCAGAAGCCATAATGGCAAAACTTATCTTGAGAAACAGTATGCCTCTTATCCTTATCATATTTGCCGAGCTCAATATTATGAAAATGATCCTTCAGGTATGGCAAATATTTATATTCAGTCTGCTTCCGGTGGGATTTATGAAAATGAATCACTCACAACCAATATTGTTGCTAAATTAAGCTCATTTAGTCATGTAACCACACAAGCATCGACAATTGTACATGGCATGAATAATGGAGAGGCCCATCAAACCGTCAACGTAAATGCTACTCAAAACGCATATACAGAATACGTTGCAGACCCTTTAATTCTATTTCCAGAATCCAAGCTCAGCTCAACAATAAATGTCTATGCAGACGAAACCAGCACTGCTGTCATTGCAGATTCATTCATAATACATTTTCTCAACGGCGAAGATCAGTTATTTAATCAACTGCATAGCTGTGTAAATATTTATACAGAAAAATTAGAGATACTTGCAAAAGATGTATACCTAATGAATCCAAAAAACTTTTTAAGTAATATGCATAAGTTCATCGGCATGGGCACCATCTCAATTATTAATCGCTCAAGCATCAAAAAAGGTCTATTAGAATCATTACAAATAAATTTACGAAAAAATGAAAGTGTTTACGGAGGCGCCACTTATTTGCCTAATGGATGTGGAATCATCATAAAATTTCTTTCTCCAGATGGAGACATTCTAAAAAAAACTCTAATAGAACTCTGGATTCTAATCCGAGAAGCCATAGTTGGAATAAAACCTAAGGTTAGAAGAAAGTAGCGAACAAAATTTAACTATGAGTGTATTGCTTATCTTTGGACTAATCATGGGCATCCGCCATACATTAGAGCCCGATCATGTTGCAGCGGTTCTCGCGCTATCCACACAATCTAGGTCCTTATCTGCCACAGCAAAACAAGGTGCTATTTGGGGAATCGGGCACACAATAACGCTATTTATATTCAGCATAATGCTTTTAGGCTTGCATATTAAAATCGATAAAAGTCTATTTATTATGTTTGAAATTTCAGCGGGATTAATCATTGTTATAATGGGTATCGATATTCTCAACAAAACAAGAAAGCTCTATTCAGAACGAAAGATTGAGAAGGATAAAATAGCAATTACCGAATCACGTAACAACAACCTACCATTCAAAGCACTTGGAATTGGTTTGCTACATGGTGCAGCTGGTTCAGGCATCATTATCGCACTAGTAACGACTACCTTAGAATCAACCTGTTTAAAATTTACTTACATCGCTCTTTTTAGTCTAGGACTCATTGCCAGCATGTCATTACTATCATTACTGATGAGCGTGCCACTACATTGCGGCAATAAATACTTCCCTTCTCGACATCTAAATATTTCTTCAGGAGTATTAGCTATTTTAATTGGCATAAAAATTATTTACGACTTTAGCAATCAGGCAAATATTCTCGTTACATAATACTAAAACATCAAGCAATAAAGTTACAGCACAAAGTTAAAACAAGAATTTAAGATAAAAACCATAAATAATAATTTTTTTAATTCAGCATTCCTTCAGTTTTTATATAATTTATAATTATATCTAAGCCTTCTTGAGTTTTTAGATTAGTAAACACAAAAGGTCGTTCACCACGCATTTTTTTCGCATCACGATCCATTACTTCTAACGATGCACCTACCATTGGCGCAAGATCAATTTTATTAATTACTAGCAAATCAGACTTGGTAATCCCTGGCCCTCCTTTACGAGGTATTTTGTCTCCTGCTGCAACATCAATCACATAGATAGTTAAATCTGAAAGTTCTGGGCTGAAGGTTGCACTTAAGTTATCACCACCACTCTCAACCAACACAAAGTCTAGTTTAGGAAATTCATCACAGAGCTCTTGCACTGCGGCTAAATTGATCGAGGCATCTTCACGAATGGCAGTATGCGGGCAACCTCCCGTTTCAACACCTTTAATGCGCTCTTGCTCAAGCGCTTCATGTTTAATTAGAAATTCCGCATCTTCGCGAGTATAGATATCGTTGGTCACGACACCGATTTCATACTCATCGCGCATCGCCATACATAATGCATTGAGTAAAGCGGTTTTCCCAGAACCGACGGGCCCACCGACTCCTATACGTAATACTTGCTTTTTCATATTTTTATAACTTTATATAATCAATTATGAACGAAATAATCGTGAATACTGCGTCTCGTGATTTGCACTGGCGATTCCTAAGCCTACTGCTGTGCTACCAATTTCATCATCTTCTAACTGTAATCCGATTTCAATTAAACCGGGGATTTCATTGATCAATGATGTAATCATTCGCTGTCCGGCAGTTTGGCCAAGTGGAATAAGTTTAATGGCCGCATTGACTTGATTTTCACACCATGCCCATAAATAGCCGCTGCAACAATCTGATTTATTTACTTGCCAAGTAAACGCCGCAAGAGAAAATGCGGTGGCATAATTTACATAGCGTGTATCAATAATTTCTTTTGCTTGTTGTATATCAAGATCCACTAATAATTTAGATAAGGCTTTACCTAGATAGTGGTCCTCCTCATGCAATTCTTTTGCTTCGCGACTGGCGAGTATATATTTACTCCAATACTCTATACGATCCATTGAATTAGACTGCCAAGCATCATACAAACGTACTAATACAGGCACATCTAAATAGGTTTGTGTAGTACGCATCAGTCCTGCGATCCATTCTTTTGCACTATCTTCATCTTTTATCCATTCTTGATCGCAGGCAAATTCTAAACCTTGTGAATAGGCAAACGCACCAATAGGCAATGATGGACTGGTAAGTCGCATTAAATTTAACATGCCAATATTCATTGTAAGTTGAGTTTGTATTGCTAATGAGAATGCTCATGTGCAGCATATGCGCCTGTCTCAGGTTCAAATGCCCGCATTTCATGTGAGATTGATAAACCTAATTTTTCCACCATCTCATCCAGCACATGATCTTTTTGATAAACTAAATAATTATTTTCGATTTGTAATGGCATATGCCGATTACCAAGATGATAACTGGCCTTGGCTAGTAACAATTTATCGTTACTACTTGCAACGGAAACTTCTTCGAGTGCAGCAATGACTTTTGCAATTACACCATCATCACTGCGCAGACAATCTCCGCCACGCAACACTAATCCACGTGGCAACATTAAACCTATTTCTTCGCCGCTGTCTGATTTTGTTTTTAGTCGTGCTTTTTGCCGCAACTCAAACGCCAGCGTTAAAGTATGGCTATGATTATGCATGTGTTTAACACGTTCAGTGAATACTAACATTGCTCAAAGCCCCGATTTATTCTGCTACGTCGTTAAAATATGTCTCAAAACACTCATTTACTAACATGTAAATTCCGCTTTCTCGAATTTTTTGCCTCACCTCAATCGCCAATAGGGTGTTTCCATGGCTAATAAATCAGAACTTAGAACAAGAAGTACTTTTGCGCCATTGGGAGAATTGTTGCCGGCTCGCAAGTAAGCAACTCGCCATCCGCACGCACTTCATAGGTTTGTGGATTGACATCAATATTCGGTTGGTAGGTATTAAGACGTAAGTCTTTCTTTTGAACATTACGAGTATTACTCACTGCTGCAACCATTTTATCTAGGCGCAATGTTTCTTTAATACCTGCGTCTAGGGCGGCTTTTGATACAAAGGTTAATGATGTTGAAGCATTAGTCTTGCTTTGTGCGCCAAACATATATCGGTAATGCGTGGGCTGTGGTGTGGGAATCGATGCATTGGGGTCACCCATCGGTGCAGCAACAATAAACCCGCCCTTTATAATGAGTGAAGGTTTTACACCAAAAAATGGTGGCTTCCATAATACTAAGTCTGCCAATTTACCTACTTCAACCGAGCCTACTTCATGTGCAATACCATGCGTGATGGCAGGATTGATCGTATACTTGGCAATATAGCGTTTGATTCTAAAATTATCGTTGCGATCACTATCTTCTTTTAAAGCTCCACGTTGTACTTTCATTTTATTAGCGGTTTGCCAGGTACGGATGATCACCTCCCCTACACGCCCCATAGCTTGCGAATCCGATGCAATCATGCTGAAGGCGCCTAAGTCATGTAAAATGTCTTCTGCAGCAATGGTTTCTTTACGAATACGCGACTCAGCAAAAGCTACATCTTCAGGAATATTTGGATCTAAGTGATGACACACCATTAACATATCTAAATGCTCATCAATGGTATTAACGGTAAAAGGTCTTGTAGGATTGGTACTGGATGGCAATACATTAGCTTGTCCACAGACACGGATAATATCCGGCGCATGACCACCCCCTGCACCTTCCGTGTGATAAGTGTGAATGGCACGATCTTTAAAAGCTGCGATAGTATCTTCAACAAAACCTGACTCATTTAATGTATCGGTATGAATAGCAACTTGTACATCATAATTATCAGCAACACTTAAGCAGTTATCAATTGCTGCTGGGGTGGTACCCCAGTCTTCATGCAGCTTCAGTCCCATTGCTCCGGCTTCAACTTGTTCATTAAGCGCTTCAGGCAAACTTGCATTCCCTTTACCTAAAAAACCTAAATTCATCGGCAAACTATCTGCCGCTTCTAACATACGGTGAATATTCCATGGGCCAGGGGTGCATGTGGTTGCATTGGTACCTGTAGCAGGCCCCGTACCATATCAATTGCTGCTGGGGTGGTACCCCAGTCTTCATATAACTATCAATTGCTGCTGGGGTG
>PVMS01038140.1_pt1 | contig 19592 bp, 17 predicted proteins | sample 1853461 | NCBI WGS metagenome assembly PVMS01 (sample SAMN08582032, study PRJNA380276) | Marine sediment metagenome, whole genome shotgun sequencing project. | isolation source: ocean sediment barecode stripped | collected 2017 | reverse complement strand
CATGGAAACATCATGATCCCAATTGGACCTGACCTCAATCTCCACAGGTAGTAGTTCCAGGGGTTCGGGTTGCAACTTCTTTAAATATTCGCCGGTATCCCATTTTCCATTTTCATTGAGATCGTGAATAAACTTGAAACTATAGTCTTTTGGCGACAGGAAAGGAAAAGAATATTGTCCATCGGTTTTTACTATCCTTTCTTCAATAAGGGTCTTGCCACTAAATAGCTGTACCAGGACCTGGTTATTTACATTTGCCAGCGAAAGAAGGATTTGTCCGTAATACTCCAAATCGCGGGTTTTAAAGCTTATATCTATGGTGTCATGTTCCATAGGATAGATGCTGCTAAGGGCACCGGGGAGTGCCAACATCCGGTAGGCAGATGCAGACTCCCAGGAAGCACTCAGGGTGGCCCTGTAAGGATTCAGAGTGTCGGTCTTCAATACAAAAGGAATCGGAAGTTCCACTGAATCGGGAATATGGAAGAGAGAGAATAGTGTGTCATTCAGCTTTCCCATGGGAAAATCAAGTCGCATAGGCAAGTCGCGGTTCAGATCCTGGTTCCCATTGTTCCTAAGAGTATGGATCGCCAGCTTTTCCTCCTCCTTCTGAGGCGCTTTTTCCCTTTTGTTTTTGCTCTGTTTATCCCGGTAGGTAAACGATAAGGTGTCTCGCCTGACCACAAATTGTTCAGTGGTATCCTTAACAGTATAGCCCAGCACCATTTGAAGAGTGTCTTTTTTGTAGTGTACTGAATCCTGTATCCAGAGTGTCAGGCTATCCCGGTTCATTCCAAAGTGTTCCAGGAACCGGGGCGCACTTTCATCAGCAGCTTGAAGAGAACTGATAAAAAAAGTATCGCTAAGCGGAAGCGCAAATACAAGTTCTAATTTTCGCCGGTCTTCTCTTATATAGTCAGTCATATACTGAATGTCTGAAGCTTCGGTAAATAGCATTAGATCGATGTATATGGCGTTCAGATCCGGGCCGAGTTCAGCAATTGAGTCCGACGCAAAAGCTGAGGAATCTGCTCCTGTGGTATCGGGTATGCTAAGAGAAACTATCGAATCTCCCAGCAACTGCCGTGTAAGATCTGCATTAACAATCAAACTGGTATCCAGGAAGGCAATTTCTTCTGTTGGCAAATCGAACAGTAAGTTATTGTTCCCGTCTTTCAGGGCAAATACCTTATACTTATCGGGACGAAGGTTATTCACACTAAAAACCCCGCTATCATTTGAACGACCAACATAAAGTGGTATATCAAGTAAGGGCACCGAGTCCCTGAGATCCGTGTAGAGCATGATGGAGATAGCCTCATCGGGCACTTCAAGATTTTCAGCATATTTCAGGCTTCCCCTGATCGACATGGAATCCAGTATATCGCCTGTGGAAAAGACATATTCAAAGTTTTGAAGCTTGTTTCCTTCGTGAAGGTCCTTAATCGCATTCCCAAAATTAAAGGTATAGGTGGTGTTTGATTTTAGAGTGTCTGTGTACTCAATAATCATGGTCTTCTTTTTCAATTTGACCTTCGGTTGCTCTTCCATTGGAGGAGAAACAATCAGTTGCTGGTTCACATTATCCAGGACAATGTATTCATCAAAAGTTACCTCGATCCTTTTTGCCTCAAATTGTGTGGAATAGTTGGGAGGGTCGCTTTCAAGCACCACAGGTGGATCTTCATCGCGCGCCCCACCCGAGGGGCTTCCCTGTTGAGCACAGCTCCAGCAAAAGAGTATAAGCGGGAGATAGTAAATGTATTTAACAGACACGTTCCTTCATTTTAATGCAAACATACAAAGATATAAGCTTCAGGGGAAACCCCCGGAATCTTATTATATTTGTAGCTTTAATTATAAACTCGGCCCTTATGATAATTGATGCCATTACCTGGAATGTCGACCCCGAAATATTCAGTATTGGACAACTGAGCATCCGCTGGTACGGCTTGATGTTTGCTTCAGCCTTTCTCTCCGGTTATATCGTTTTTACACGCTTCCTGGCTACCGAAAGGCTTACTTCAGAAATGATGGATCAACTTTTGATTTACATTGCTGTTGGTACCGTAATTGGGGCCAGGCTAGGTCATTGTTTCTTTTATGAACCGGACTACTTTCTGGCAAATCCGCTGGAATCCTGAAAATCTGGAAGGGCGGACTGGCCAGTCACGGGGCTGCCATTGGCATCCTGCTTTCGCTCTGGTTATACGTCCGAAAACATAAACTCTCCTTCCTCTGGATGATCGACCGCATTGTGATTGTGGTGGCCCTTGGTGGGGCTTTCATCAGGTTTGGAAATCTTTTTAACTCAGAGATTTACGGTCTTCCAACCGAACTTCCCTGGGGCTTTGAGTTTGTAAGGGACAGGCTGTATGACTCCAATAGCGGGGAAATTCTTCCCACAGTGGCCCGGCACCCCACGCAACTCTACGAAGCGCTTAGTTATCTCATGATTTTTACGGTGCTCTTTATCTTTTACCGTAAAAGGCATATGAAGGTGCGGGATGGCTTTATCTTCGGCGTCTTTATGATCCTGCTCTTTGCTGCCCGTTTCTTTATTGAATATGTGAAAAACGATCAGGTGGCTTTCGAAGCCGGGATGCAGTTTAATATGGGACAAGTGCTCAGTCTTCCATTTATTCTTGCAGGGGTAATCATGATTGTCTGGACCGCTAAGCGGTCCCATTACTTTTCACAGGAGCCCATTCCCAAAGCCCCGAAGAAAGGTAGAAAGGCCAGCTAAACTCTTCCCTTATGGAGACAGGAAATTTCTGGTTTGCGTTTGGGCTTACTTGTTTTGCCGGTTTATCAACCGGAATTGGCAGCGCTCTGGCCTTTTTCACTAAAAGTACAAACACCCGTTTCCTTTCTGTTAGTCTTGGATTTTCAGCAGGAGTAATGGTCTATGTGTCCTTTGTTGAGATTCTTCAAAAAGCACGTATATCGCTTATTCCAGCCTATGGAGAAAAACTGGCCGCCTGGTATGCTGTGCTCGCTTTTTTTGCCGGAATCCTGATTATCGCCCTGATCGATAAGTTGATTCCCTCTCAGGAAAATCCGCATGAGATCAAAAGGATAGAGGACATGGCTAAAGGCAACAACAGGGATCCCAAACTGGTACGCATGGGTATGTTTACAGCGCTGGCCATTGGTATTCACAACTTTCCGGAGGGAATTGCCACGTTTATAGCCGGACTCACTGATCCTACCCTGGCCATCCCCATCGCTGTGGCCATTGCCATTCACAATATTCCGGAAGGTATCGCAGTTTCCGTTCCTATTTCCTACGGTACAGGAAGTAAAAAAAAGGGCTTCTTTCTTTCTTTTCTTTCGGGACTGGCTGAACCTATTGGCGCGCTACTTGCCTGGTTCATTCTTATGCCCTTTCTGAACGACAATCTCTTTGGATTTATCTTTGCCTCAGTAGCCGGGATCATGGTCTTTATCTCCATCGATGAACTGCTGCCTACTGCCAGGGAATATGGTTTACACCACCACTCCGTTTATGGCTTTTTAGCCGGGATGGCTGTTATGGCACTTAGCCTCTTACTATTTATTTAAATGTCGAAAAAGAAAAGAGTCAGGCGGAGGAACTCCCATCACCACCACGCAGTGAACGAAAATAATCTGCTGGCGGCAACCTTTCTAAACCTGGTGATAACTGTTGTGGAAATTGCGGGAGGCCTCCTGTCGGGCAGCCTGGCCCTACTTTCCGACGCCCTCCATAATCTCAGTGATACCTTTGCCACCTTCATCGCTTACCTGGCTACCATTATTGGCAGGCGCGAGGCCAATCACAAAAAGACCTTCGGTTATAAACGGATGGAGATCCTGGCCGCTCTGACCAATGCGGTGATCCTGATTGTGATTAGTGTCTTCCTGATGAAAGAAGCCTGGCACAGATGGCAAAACCCGGCTCCCATCAACTCCATGATCATGCTCGTAGTGGGAATGATCGGCTTGCTGGCCAACCTCTATGCGGTACTCATTCTCAGAAAAGATGCGGGTAAAAGTATCAATGTGAAGGCTGCTTATATACACCTGATCGGAGACAGTCTCTCTTCTGTGGTGGTTATCATTGGCGCTGTGATGATTCAAATATTTAAAATCGACTGGGTCGATCCCATCATTACTGTCCTCATCTCCATATATATTATCCGTTCCGGATTTGTTATCCTGAAAGATTCCGTCAACATCCTTATGCAATCGGCCCCGGATCATCTGGATCTTTCCCAGATTAAACTCAGGGTTGAACAGGAGCCGGAGGTCTTAAACATCCACCACATCCATGCCTGGATGCTCACTGATCAGGAAGTACACCTGGAGGCTCATGTAGAATTGCAGAGCGATCTGAAACTTAGCCACGTAAAGATGATACAAGAAAAAATTGAGAAGTCTCTTCGCCGGGAATTCAAGATTGTACACATCACCCTTCAATTTGAGTATAATACGAACCATGCCAACAGCCTTATCCATACAAAAACAAGGTAGATGACAAGGGAACAAAAGATTATTCGCGCGTCCTGGTGGGCCATTGCCGGCAATGCCCTGCTTGCCTTTCTTAAACTGGGAGCCGGATTTATATCCGGAAGTTTTGCGGTGATCGCAGATGGAATAGACTCCGTATCAGATATTGTCTCGTCGGTGGTTGTCCTGGTGGCGGCCAGAATCATTGCCAGACCTCCCAATATCAAATTCCCCTACGGTTATAAAAAAGCCGATACCGTTGCCACCCAGGTGCTCTCTTTTATGATTTTCTTTGCAGGAGCCCAGCTGGGCTACTCCACCATACGGATCCTTGTGGTAGGGGCATCCATGGAGATTCCGGGCAGACTTGCTATCTGGGTTACGCTGATATCGATCCTGGGGAAATTCTTCCTGACCCGTTTGCTCACACGAACAGGTAAAAAGGTAGAAAGTACCATGTTGATTGCCAATGCCAGAAACATGCGTAATGATATCCTTCTGTCCCTAAGCGTACTGGCCAGTCTGATTTTTACAGTGGTCTTGAAAGAGCCCCTTATCGACCGGCTTATCGCTCTTCTGATCAGTCTGTTCATTATGTATACAGGATTTAAAATCTTTATGAAATCCAATATTGACCTGATGGATGGAATCGACAATACCGAGGTATACGACAAGCTGTTCCAATCGGTTCATTCCGTAGAGGGCGCCCATAATCCCCACCGGGTCAGAGCACGGAAAATTGGACATTACTATATGATAAACCTCGACATTGAGGTCGATCCTGACCTAAGTGTTAAAGACGCACATGATATCGCTAAAAATGTGGAGAACAGCATTAAAGTGAACCTTCGAAACATATACGATGTTATGGTTCACGTGGAACCCCTTGGAAACCTGGAAGAAGATGAGAAATATGGCATTACTGAAACGGAAATTCATAATCAAAATTTTAAAAAATGATAAGCCGGGAAAGACCCATGTACAGGGTGGTGCTTGAGAATCTTCAGCTTCTGCCTCTTCTGCCCCGATTCAACCTTAAATCCGGTTTTGGAGAAAAGAGTGTGGACGAGGTATGTCGTGCCCATGGGGTCAACACAGATTTTTTCCTTGAAATTGCCAACGCTTACCTGGATGAATTGTACGTCCCCTCAGAAGGCCTTTCGCTCTTCTCCCTGGGTACCATGGTAAACTATATCAAATCCACCCATAGCTACTATACAGATATTGCCCTGCCCATGGTAGAGGAGAAAATACACCGGCTGATGGAACCCTCCAAACTATCAAAAAAGGAGGTCCATCTGGTCACCAATTTCTTCAATGACTACAAGAAAGATTTTATGATCCATATCTCTCAGGAGGAAGAGCATATTCTTCCTTATGTGCTTGAATTAGAGAGACAATCCTCCCTGGAAAAGCCTGATCCTAAGTTTATTCAAAAACTTCGAAACTACTCCATCAGCGAATTTGAACAAGAACACGACCGTTTGGAAATCAGTCTGGAGCATCTTTCTGAACTCATCATCAAATACCTTCCTCCCTTTGATGATCTACAGTTGTGCCACCAGGTTTTGAACGACCTGTCCATTCTGATGAAAGACCTGGTGGATCACGCCGATATGGAAGATAAGGTCCTGATTCCCCGGGTTGCCGAGTTGGAAAGAGAATTACTAAACAGCGGGTCTCTTGCATGAGAATTGGGAATTTCATACTGATGATTGACTCCTACCTCGTAAGAAAGGGGATGGTCTCCATGCTAAACCGTATTCAGGGTATCAGGGTGCTGAAGGAGTATGGCTCAGGCGATCCATTTCTGACCTACCTGCAGAGTCACCCGGTAGATTATATTATCATGAGCCAGTCTGTATTTGAAAGTTCGCATGAGCTTTTCATATCGAAACCCGAATTGCTTGAAAAAACAATCCTTCTACAGCGTTCTCATAAAGATGCACTTACAACAGGCTTGCCACCACATGATGGACAGACCACCATTCACCTGATGGAGGATAAAGAGGCCATAGTTTATAAAATCCAGAATCTGCTTGACCGCCGCAAGCAAAGCGATCCGGTAAGCCCTTCCATGGGGCTTTCTCCACGAGAAACAACCATCGTCAGGCTGGTCTCCATGGGACTAACGAACCGGCAGATTGCAGAAAAGCTTTTCCTGTCTGCTCACACGGTTATGACACACCGGAAAAACATCAGCAGCAAGCTGGGAATAAAATCTGTTTCCGGTCTAACCGTCTATGCCATTGTCAATAACATTATCACCCTTGAAGAAGTAAGCTCCTTACCTGCCAAGTAATGTGTATATTTGTTAAAAATAAATCCTTTCAATATGACGACTGAAAAGAAAACCAATGTAAATGCTTTGTACGGGGTCCTCGGCCTGCTGGTAGTTGTCCTGGCCGTTGCCGTATACATGCTGCTTGATACGCGAAAAAACCTGAACCTGGTTTCCACAGATCTGGCTGAAAAAACGGAATTTTTTCGTGTTGAAAAAGATTCCCTTGAAGGGGAATTGCGTAACATCTATTTCAGATACGACACCCTTGAAACAAACAGCCTGGAACTGCAGGTGGAGATGCAACAGCAGAAAGAGAAAATCGACAAACTTATCTCTATTCAGGCCGACGACGCATATAAGATCCGTATGTACCGGAAAGAGATGGAGACCTTGCGTACTGTTTTGAGAAGTTATATTGTACAGATCGATTCCCTGAATATGCAAAACCAGGAATTACTGGCCGAAAATAAACAGCTGCGGAACACCGAGTTACGCCTGAGCACCGAAAAGAAGCAACTTGAAGAGGATAAAACCCAGCTGGAGGAGATCAAGGACCTAGCCACCACGCTTCAGGCATCTCAGATCGACATGCACATGCTAAACAAACGCGACAAAGAGTCAGACCGGATCAGAACGGCCGTAAAAGTTAGGGTTGATTTTGTGCTCCGGGCCAACAACGTGGCCATTATGGGTGAGAAAAAGATCTTTCTTCGCATTATCAGACCCGACCAGGTGGTGCTGGGCTCACCAGAACTGGAGGTCATTGATTTTAATGAAGAACAAATTCCTTCTTCTGCTTCCAGGGTTATCAATTACGAAAACGAAGACCTTCCTGTCTCTATTTTCTGGGTCAATGACGGGGAGATAGTCCCCGGAGAACACACTGTTGAGCTCTATTCGGAAGGGAAATTAATCGGAATGTCATCATTTGTTCTTAAATAAACCTTCTGTTCTGGTATGAACATCGGTATAATTATTGGGCGGATTGGTGGCGTTGATGGTGTTGCCCTGGAAACCGAGAAATGGATCGGGGTTCTGAAGGCAATGGGACACCAGATAAGCACCCTTTCCGGACAGTTCCAGGAGCGCCCCATGGACCCGGATTCAGAAACCCTGGTTCCTGAAATGTCTTTCTTTTCTCCGGAAAGTTTCTGGAGTCAGAAAAAGGCTTTTTTCTACCCGGAAACCAATGCAGAAGAACTGATTGAGCATCTGAATCTCTACTCAAAAGTGATCTATAAAAAGATCATGAACTGGATACAGGAGCGAAAAATTGAACTGCTAATCTCTGAAAACGCGTCTGCCCTCCCCTCCCACCTGGAGATGGGAATGGCCATCAACAAAGCGGTACATAAGACCGGATTACCAACCATTACACATGACCACGATTTTGCCTGGGAGCGTGGAGACAGATATCTGTCACCGCACAAAGAGATTAATGATTTTATCTCGGAAGTATTTCCTCTTCGGGCCCCCTCTTCGATACATGCCGTCATAAATACCCATGCTGCCAACACTTTAAAAGATCGTTTCGGACGTGAAGCAATCAATGTTCCCAATGTGATGGATTTCGATCAGTCTTTTGGCTTAAAGAATTCAAAAAATGAGAATCTGGCCGAACATATGGGCTTCAGTAATACAGATTTATTTTTGTTCCAGATCACACGGATTGTCAGGCGCAAGGGAATTGAATCAGCCATTCGCCTTATGCATGAGCTAAACGATAAAAAGATTAAACTGATCATTACCGGCAACTACGCAGATGATGCCGGGAGCGCCTACTACAATGAGCTAGTAAACCAGATACATGAGCTAAAGCTTGGTGAACAGGTCAGTTTTGCCTACCACCTTTTTCATAACAAAGGCCTTTCCAACGGTAACGGGGAAGTACGGTTTTCATTGTCAGATGCTTATGCCAGGGCAACGGCCTGTACCTATTTCAGTACTTATGAGGGCTTTGGCAATGCCTTTGTAGAGGCGGTGCTGGCCAGGCGGCCCATTTTCGTAAACAATTATGAACCGGTCTATCTGCCCGACATCGGCAGCAAGGGGTTCCGGACCGTAATGATCGAAAACGGAGAGCTTACCGATCGGGCTGTCCGGGAGATGGCAGATATCATTTATAATCCCTCCCTGGCCACAGAAATCGCCGAGTATAACTACCAGTTGGGCAAAAAATATTTCTCTTACAATACCCTTCGGGAAAAATTGGAAGAACTGATTGCTTTGGCCATGGCAACAGCCGGAGCTTAATCCATAAACAGAGTTCTGAGGATGTGGTCGGTGATCAGCCACTGTCCTGGTTCGATGAACAACCTTCCCCCTGCAGCAGACATGCTGCCATTTGTAAGAAATGTTTGTGCACGACTTTCAAAATGCACGCGAAATTCCAGGCCAAAGGCCTTTTCCATATGTGCAGGATCGGCACCCCGCTTTGTTCTCAGTGATGTAAGCAGATAGTCGTGGTATTTTTCCCTGCTTGTCAGCTGCTCAGTTTCATCAATCTCATCTCCATTATTAATTCCTCCAATATATCCTTTTAACGAGGAAGTGTTCCAGCTTCGTCGCTCACCGTCATAGGAGTGGGCCGAAGGACCAAGGCCTAGATAAGAAGCTCCTGACCAGTATAACAAATTGTGTTTCGAACTCATTCCTTTTCGAGCAAAATTTGATAACTCGTAATGGTCAAATCCAGCGGAGAGGAGTTTCTCCCTCAGAATTCTGTATTGATCAACACTCTCCTCCTCCTGTACCGGGTGCAATCTTCCCTTTTTTCTCCAGTGATCAAAAACGGTTCCTGGTTCAAAAGTGAGGTGGTAGGCTGAAAGGTGGGAAACCGGAAGTGAAAGTGCTTTCTCAATATTCTCCTCCCATTCATCAAGAGACTGGCCGGGTATGCCATAGATCAGATCCATGGTAATATTTTCAAAGCCCCCGGAAGAAGCCAGGTGGACCGACGCTTCAGCCTGTTCGGCATTATGGGACCTTCGCATGATCTCCAGATCTCTTTCATGAAAGGATTGGATCCCGATACTTAGTCTGTTAAAGCCCAAAAGACCCAGGCTTTTTACCGTATTCTCATTCAGATCGTCCGGATTACATTCGATGGTCCATTCGGGATACTCCTGAAATGAATGGTACTTGTATATGGCGTTAATAATTCTTTCCAGGTGCCTGGCAGACAAAAGCGAGGGGGTGCCGCCGCCCAGGTATAGGGTTTCCAGTGAGTGACCTGCACTGCTTTCTCCTTTCTGCCTGATCTCCTCAAGCAGTGCATCCACAAATGGGTCCAGATAGCGCAGACTTACCGAAAAATTAAAATCGCAATATCTGCACGCTTGCCGGCAGAATGGAATATGAATGTAAATACCGCGCATATTTTACTCGTTGATATACCCGATTAGGACATTGGAAACCGCTCTGGGCTCAGGGGGAAGGGCATATGCGTCTTCTTCGTAACTACTGTTATAGGGAGAAATGTTCAGTGTGGTATTTCCAACCACAAGTGTGCTGCTCCCTCCTGGATCAAAGCCCATGGCCTTGTCCATTCCGTGCATTTGAAGGATCTCTGCCATGTCCCGATGGGTGGCACCCACCGATTCCCTTATCCGTCCATTGATAGTCAACACGACTAGTTCGTTTTTCTTATTAATTCCTACAGCTATTTTGGGTCCGCGCATCTCTGTATAATCTAGCCTTGCAGCCTGTGTGCGAATCGAGTTGATGTGCTTCCAGCCTTCAAGCTCCATATCTATTTCGCATCTGCCTTCTTCCAGTAGAAGCGGTCCCGCCTCCACAGCATGCTTCACATCTTCCAGGCCGGGAACCATAAGCTCCACCACTTCGCCTGGCAATAATCCTTTCGGAACAGCCTCCGGATCCAGAGCCAGTGTAAGTCCAACCGGCACCACCGGCACCTGCTCATTTTTCCTGGTAAACAGGACCTCTTTTACCACATTCCCGGACAGGCGGATAATGGTTCTCCCTTCTCCCTCTATCTTATCTTTCGGGTATAGTAGATCGTAGTAAGATCGAAGCCCCTCTTTGCCATCATTGTTATAAGCAAGCTGATCAAACAGGATTTCGTGTCCTTTCCATCTTAATTTCAGCCCATTGCTGCAATTTACCCTTTGAATATCAATACTGCCATCTTTATAAACAAGTAGTGCGGGTTTATTGAAAAGAGGAGCTGAGCTCATTTTTCCTCCCGAAATTAGCAGTCCCAGCGGAGATCCTATATAGGTTTCCGGGAGCCCCAGCTTTCCTACCAGTTCCGGATTTAGTATATAACCCCCATTCCAGGCGATCTGAGCCCTTATGCCCTTTTGTCTCTTGAAAGCATTCACAAACTGCCCTACGGTCCTGGGTCTGTCGGGTGTTGAAACAGCCATAAAATCCCAGCTTTCCTTTCTAAAATTGAGCCTGGCAAGGGCGCCATTGTATGGCATGCCATCGGAATAGGTACCGCTCAGGAAACTAAAACTGACCGGGCCTGGATTTATCTCTCTATTAGCCAATGTGTTGAGTGCGTGCTTTAAGGGGCTGCCATGAAGTGCGGCGTCCTCTTTGATGGCCGAAAAGACCGCCTCTTCTCCGAGTTTCTTTACAAGCTGTTTAAAAAGATCGCTTTTCATCCCCCGGTCGAATTCTTTGGCTGTCTGAACAGGAGTTGGATAGGAAAGCGAGGCTCTCACCCCCGCCGGCACAAATTGTATATAGCCACTGGAAATGGGAATTCCCATCATATGGGCCGTAAATTCATTGGGGACTTTTCCTATATGGAAGCGGTCCATGTCGACCATGTCCGTCATCATAGCAGCATTGCTGCGATTGGTCAGGATATACCCTTTCTGATCTCTGATCTCTCTCAACACCTTTAAGGCCTGGCTGCCCAGCTGTGGAAAGTGAATGCCCACACACACTTGTTTTGTACGAATAATCTGAATCACTTTGAACTCGTAGAGCAACTTCAGCTCCTCTGATATGCCATGGATAATATAGTCCGTGATCTCATCCTTGTTTAGCTGCTTTCCAAGATTTTTTTCCTGAGCAAAAATGTAAACGGCTTGTAGTTTAGAAGCCTCCTTTTCCAGCAGCTCCCTGGTAATTATCTCCTCCAGGGGGAGCTTCATTCTGGAACGAATACTCTGCAGGGCAAAGAATTCCAGTTCATACATAATATAGGCTCCCGGGAAATAGGCAATGGGTCGGTTTTCCCTGAGACGCTCAATTAATCTCCTCCTGTTATCAATGGCAAGGTAGGAGCTCCCGGTCAGCTGCATCAGGGCCAGGTTCCAGTCCGTGAAAAACTGGGGGCTCAGGTCTACCTTATTTATCGGAGTGGGCTGAACAATGCCAATATAAAGGAGGTTGATCAGTCCGGTTAGCTCCTGGAAGGTGTAGTCCTGGTAAGGATAGTGGTAACTGTTGCGATGGCGGTAGGACATGGAATGATCGTGTTGTATGCTTTGCATTCCATCCCTGTATTCGAACATGGTTTCCACCGCATTGAAGAAGCGGTTAATAATCTTTTCTGGTACATAGCCCGAATCGGGATCGTTAAAAACAATGGATTGGGAAAAATGATAGGCCTTGCCACGTATCAGTTGCTGCTCCACTCTAAAAAAACTTGGATCGATAAGTGACTTCAGCATATACATAAAACCTAACTTCGAATACCCGGGAAGATATTGCCTGTGCCTGGTATCCAGCAGGGCATGGAGGTTTTCATTGGAAAAACCTACCATCTCCCGGTAATCATCCAGGCTTTCGCGGACAATTCTAAGAATCTTTTCATTTCCCTTTAACTGTTGGTAGAGCCTTTGCAGAATTTGATAAAGATTTTCATTTAGCGCATCCAGGCTGTATCGCTTGTAGACAACCCGCTGATTATGCCTGATTTCATCGGTATAACGGTGTGGGAAAAAGATACGGTCTGCAATCCGCTTCACCATTCCGTCTGTAATTCTCTTCCCTCTAAACTCCAATACTTTCAAACGGTCCCGCTCTCCCAGGTGTTCTCCAATCACCTCTGAATAAACCTGTTCGGGTTCATACCTCCTGCAAAAAATAGGTGTTCCGCAGGCCGTCGCTTCAATTATGGGCAGTCCGCGCCCTTCGGTTTTACTTGGCAGTAGCACCAGCGAGGAGATGTTATAGAGTTCTGCGATCCCTGCCGGGTTCTCATATTTCTCTTTAAAAGCATCGCGGTCCAGCCCTCCAAACAAGAGTGCCAGATATACCCGTTTCTTTAGTTCGGGATCAAGCTCACTCAAAAGATCCCTGAAGCGCTCCACCAGCTTTTTATAATAGCCATAGTGTCCTGATGCAATGGGCCCCGTAATAATCAGGGTCATTTTCAGGTGGGAAGTCTTAATGAATCTCCTTATCATTTCCTCCTCCTGAAACATTTTTAACAAGAGGTTGAAAGAGGTCTCTATTCTCTTCCTGGAGATAATTCTTGTGGGCTGCAAAAGAATAATATTCTCCTTGATAAAACGGTCCACCCGTGTAGTGCCCTCACCAATCAAAATCGGCAGCTGATTCTTCTCATCTACCAATTTTTTTCCAGCACATCCTCAACTGAATAACTATTTAGCTTTTGTCCGTCTCTCGACAGGATATTTTCCAGTTGAATAAAGGTGTTGATGTTCTTACGCTTGTCGCTTTTTGTATAATGAGAAGTGTCTACCGCTGTACCTATATCCATTACGTTGGCGGGATTGTGCCCATTTACGCGAACCAGGTGTTCGGATTGTCCCGTATTAATGTTCACATTGATCCATGAGCGTGATTGCCATGGATATAACATTTCTATAATCGAAAACACTTCACCCAGGTGACAGTTGGTGAAGAAGAAATCCCTCGGCCCTGGTCTGCTTCCAGATTTTTCCCTTTCGGGAGTACACATACCTCCCTCCCAGTAAAAATCGTGGTTGTTATTGATCACCGGAATCTTAAGAAATTCAGATATCAATACCAGGGCCAGCGCATAGGCCACATTTCCCGGATTGGAACAAACATTAATAATATAAAGCAGGTTGATTCCCTGCTCCTCAATATAAGAACCCAGTTTTTGAACGATATCAAGAGTCTGGCTCCATAACTTCCCAATAAGTTCATTATATACAGGACCTCCCCTTTCCAGCCTGGTAAAGTAGAAATCGTGGTAAAGATTCCACTCGTTAAACCCGGCCAGTTCAGGAATTACCTTTTGCATATACTCCGCTTTTATAAACGGAACAGTTTTTGTGTTGATCGTTCCTGCAATATAGTGAACCGGGATTCCGGGAACATTACGTCTCATTAATGATGCATACTTGTCCACCTCAACGGTCACCCCGTCTACCATATAATGAAAGGAGAGGAAAGCCACTCCGCCAGTTCTTAATTCTTCTTTATAATCATCGTAATTGCCTTCCCGCTGAATGGATGGATAGGCTTGTTCTTCCTTGAAACGATCAAGGAATAGTCCCAGGTCAAACCAGGTATTGATATGCTCTCCACGGAGGAAAGCAAGCAGTTTATCTACGTTCATTACAAAATAATTATCATCTTTGTTCAGGCTTGAAAATGCCTTCCGTATATGCTAAGGTACGTGTTCCAATATAAATTTTCTATTCTGCTGGCTATTGTTATTTCTCTTTTAAGCCTGGCGCCGGCAAGTAGTTTTCCTGCTACCTCCCTTTGGAATATCCCGCATATGGATAAGATTGTCCATATGTTGATGTATGCATCACTCGGTTTTGTGGCCCTGATGGAGAGCCGTTGCGCGCGTCACTGCCTTGGAAATCATCTTATAATTCTCCTTGCCATCTTGCTGGCCAGTGCGCTTATCGAGGTTTTGCAGGCCACCGTTGTTTTATCCCGCGGAGCCGAATTGGTCGATTTAGCGGCGAATTTTCTTGGTCTTATGGCCGCTTACCTGGCTAAACGGCTTATTGGTGGGTGGGGCTTATTTCGTTTTCTTAAATCCTGATTCGCTCTTTTCCTTCCCTGAATTCCGACGCCAAATCAGCAATGGTTTCTGTGCTAAAAACCCTTTTAATCTCGCCTCTTAAGGGGGCCAGTTTATTATGCATACTACAGGGGTGCGTGTCATCACAAGGGCCGGTTCTGATCGCACAACTATCAAAAGAGTCCTTTCCATCCATAATCTCAATGATTTCCATCACAGGTATATCGATGGCTGGCCTGTTTAGAAAGAATCCGCCATGTGGGCCTTTGGATGAAGTAAGCAGTTGATGTTTTACAAGCACCTGTAAAATCTTACCAAGAAAAGGTGAGGGAATATCAAGTTCTCCGGCAATTATTTTAATACCCTTCTTTTGTTCAGGAGAAGAGAATAGCTCCAGATAGATAAGAGCCCTGATGGCATATTTACTTGTATTGGATATCATCTTTTACTTCTGAAGTGGTATGTGACTAATCCGTATATCATGCCTTCCCCCCTCATAATCTGTTTCCAAAAATGCATCCACAATATCCCTGGCAGTTTCCAGGTCAATAAACCTGGCAGGAATAGAGCATATATTTGCATCGTTATGGCTCCTGGCTAGTGTGGAAATCTCTTTGTTCCAACACAATGCGCCCCGAATCTTCTGGTGTTTATTTGTAACCATATTGATTCCATTTCCCGTTCCGCACAAGGATATGCCGAGCGTAAACTTTCCCGATTCAATAGCTTCAGCCAGGGGGTGTCCAAAATCAGGGTAGTTCACAGCATCACTTGAATCTGTTCCGAAATCCTCTACCACATATCCTTGTTCTTCCAGGTATGTAATTATGGAAAGCTTCATATGGTATCCGGCATGATCCGAAGCAATGGCCAGTGTTTTTTTCATAAGCTACTTTTTTAACAATTGAACTGTTGATTTGTTGTTCATTGATTATAAAAAAAACACTTCTGTATACCTCCTCCTGCCGAAGCCATGAATTAAGCTAACTTTACCATGAAAGATTAACAGATTGTCAACAGTCATTATCTTTGTTTCGGGGATGTTTTTATTAAGTCGTCATGTTGTTAACAGTTGTTAAGTTTTATTGTAACATGCCAGTATTCAAAACTTAACAAATATCCCGTTTGTTAATAGAGTGTGTTAAATCATTCAATAATGGATTATGCAAAGATACTTTCTGTTTTTTTAAAACAGAATCAACCGCCTATCATCATCATTAGTTAAGATTTATAATTTAATATAATAATATATATAAGATGACTATTGTGAATAAAGATGAAATGGAAAAAAAAGGTTTTATTGACCTTGCTGTGGATAAGTCTCTTAATATTGTTGATGAGATCAAACGAATGAGAGAAGAAAAGAACGCAGTAATCCTGGCCCATTTTTATCAGGAGGGTGAAATTCAGGATATTGCTGACTTTGTGGGCGATAGCCTGGGCTTGTCCCAACAGGCTGCAGCTACAGAAGCTGATATTATTCTCTTTGCCGGAGTACATTTTATGGCAGAAACAGCCAAGATACTTGCACCGGAAAAGAAGGTGTTGATTCCGGATCTTCAAGCTGGCTGCTCCCTTGCCGATTCCTGTCCACCGAAAGATTTTGAAGCTTTTATCAAGAGTAATCCCGGACATACTGTGATTTCTTATGTGAATACAACAGCAGAAATAAAGGCACTGACCGACATCATCTGTACCTCAACCAATGCCCTTCAGATCGTTGAGAGTCTTCCCAAGGGTGAAAAAATAATATTTGCACCTGATAGGAACCTGGGAAATTATATTCAAAGCATGACGGGAAGAGATATGCTTATCTGGGATGGAGCCTGTCATGTACATGAAGAGTTCAGCCTGGAGAGGATCCTGGAGATAAAGAAGGATTATCCTGATGCTCAAATAATTGCACATCCTGAGTGTGAGAAGCAAATTCTCATAGTTGCCGATCATATAGGATCTACCACGTCACTGTTGAATTATACGATCAAGGATAGTGGAAAGTCGTATATTGTGGCAACAGAATCAGGGATTCTTCACCAGATGAGAAAGGCCAGTCCGCATAAAAACTTTATCCCTGCGCCACCCAAGGATTCGACCTGTGCATGTAACGATTGTAAGTATATGAAACTGATATCGCTTAAAAAGATCTATAATACTTTGAAGTATGAGCTTCCTGAAATAACTTTGGAACAGGATTTGATGGATAGGGCGAGGGGATCAATTGTCAGAATGCTCGATATATCAAATCGTCTTCAATTATAAGCAGCCTTCATGTTAAAAGGTAATATTCAATATGTTTTGTCAATCCTGTTTATGGGATTGTGGCATATGCAGTTATCTGGACAGGGAGATGAAACTGAAAATGGTTTCGTTAAGTTTTTTTATCCCAATGATCAGGTATCCAGTGAGGGAATGATGCGGGATGGAAAACCCGACGCTTACTGGCGCACCTATTATGTAACCGGGGTCATTAAATCGGAAGGGAAGCGCACCAATTTTTTGCTGGACAGTTTGTGGAATTTTCATAACCAGGCGGGAGAACTAACTGAGCAGATTTCTTATAAGATTGGAGAGAGAAGCGGGTATTCAAATAAGTACATTTACAATAATCCTCAAAATCCAGGACAATCTACGCTGATTTCCAGCGAGTTATATGTTATGGGTAAAAAAGAAGGGTCCTCACTTTACTATCATTCTACAGGGGAATTGAAGTTAATTCTGTTTTATAAAGATGGAAAAAAGCAGGGCTTATCAAGGGAGTTTTCAAAGGATAGCACTCTGATCACTGTGGTTCAGTACAAAGATAACTATGTCACTGACAGAGAACGTGTAAACAGAACAGATGAGGGGGGCAACAAGCAGGGGACTTTCAGGGATTATTATGAAAATGGGAGGATAAAAAAGGAAGAGCACTACCTGGATAATCAACTTCATGGCTATTACAGGGAATTTGATGGTAAAGGTGATTTGCTAATGGCCATGCGCTATGAACGTGGAACAATTGTGGAGGAGATTGATGAAGATATGAAAGAGCTGCTGGATATGAAAAGCACCTTTGACCAGGAGGGAAGACTCATCTTTACCGGGGGCTATATAGAGGGTGTACCTGTGGGAATTCACCGTTTCTTTGATACAACCGGAGTGGTTGAGAATGCCTATCTCTATAATGAACTTGGACAGAAGGTTTCGGAGGGCATTATTGATGAACAGGGAAGAAGGAAAGGTTCCTGGACAGATTTATACACCGGCGGTGAGACTCGGGCGAAGGGAAGTTATCTGAATAATCAGCGATCGGGTAGCTGGACCTACTTTTTACAAAAAGGGGGTATTGAACAGAAGGGAAGATTCGAAAGAGACAGGTATATGGGGATATGGAACTGGTACTATCCAAACGGAAACAAGTGGAGGGAAGAAAGTTACTTCAACGGAAGAGAAGATGGGATGTTTGTAGAGTATGATCCTGGCGGAAATATTCTTACCAAAGGAGATTATATTGGTGGAGAGAGGGAAGGCGAATGGATCTACATGGTTGGAGATCATAAGGAAACAGGAAGCTATGTAATTGGTCTGCGTGAGGGTATTTGGAAATATTATTATCCGAACGGGGCTGTAAAATACGAGGGCTCTTATTCGCAGGGTAATCCCGATAAAAGACACAAGTATTACTATCCCGACGGTACGCTCAAAGAGGAGCAGTATTATGTAATGGGTATCCGGGAAAAGAACTGGAAAAAGTATGATCAAGAGGGGAACCTGGCCATGACCATTACCTACAAGAATAATGAAGAACAGCGAATCAATGGAGTTAAAATCAAGCTTCCGGAAAGTGATATTAAGTTAATTCGTTAATGTAGCTATGGTAGAAGATTTTGAATTCAGAGATAAGGATTTATCAGACGCAGAACTGGAGATAGAAGCAAAATTACGGCCTGCCGAATTTTCAGATTTTGATGGACAGAAGAAGATTGTAGAGAATTTGAAAATTTTTGTGAAGGCTGCCCGCCTGCGGGATGAGGCGCTGGATCATGTATTGCTACACGGACCCCCAGGTTTGGGGAAAACCACCCTGGCACATATTATTGCCAATGAAATGGAGGTGGGTATGAAAATTACATCCGGCCCCGTGCTTGATAAGCCCGGTGATCTGGCCGGACTGCTTACAGGATTGGAAGAAGGAGATGTGTTGTTTATAGATGAGATCCACCGGCTCTCTCCTATCGTGGAGGAGTATCTATATTCAGCCATGGAGGATTACTTTATCGACATCATGATTGATAAAGGGCCGGCAGCACGATCGGTACAGCTCACCTTACAACCCTTTACTTTGATTGGTGCCACCACCAGATCGGGTTTGTTAACTGGTCCTCTTCGGGCCCGATTTGGAATCAATTCTCTGTTGGAGTACTACGATGCAGATATACTTACCGGTATTGTAAAGAGATCGTCGGCCATATTAAAGGTTGAAATAGAGGGCGATGCTGCTGTTGAAATTGCTTCCAGAAGCAGGGGAACGCCCCGCATTGCCAATGCCCTGCTGAGAAGAATAAGAGATTTTGCACAGGTGAAAGGAAGTGGTAGTATTGATATGGAGATCACCAGGTATGGCCTGGATGCTTTAAATATAGACCGTTCGGGGCTGGATGAAATGGACAATAAAATTCTTACCACGATTATCGATAAGTTTCAGGGTGGTCCGGTAGGTTTAACTACCATTGCTACTGCCGTGGGAGAAGAGGCAGGGACCATCGAGGAAGTATATGAGCCCTTCCTGATCAAGGAGGGTTACATCAAGCGAACTCCCAGAAGAAAAAAGAATACAAAAATTGCATATGAGCACCTCGGTAAATATCGAGATAATCAGAACTTTTTATTTTGATATTTTGT
>PVMS01044961.1_pt1 | contig 19599 bp, 17 predicted proteins | sample 1853461 | NCBI WGS metagenome assembly PVMS01 (sample SAMN08582032, study PRJNA380276) | Marine sediment metagenome, whole genome shotgun sequencing project. | isolation source: ocean sediment barecode stripped | collected 2017 | reverse complement strand
AGGCTATCAGCATGAAATGAATGATGCGCTGGTCAAGGCACGCCTGCACGCTATGCAGTTCGCCAAAGACAAGGGCCTGATGCAAGAGTACGTTGAGCACGATATCAAGACGATGGCTCCCATCAACGAACGCGTAGGCAAGGTCATCGAGAAAACCGGCGACAAAGAAGCAGTATTGGTTGGCCTGTGCGAGCGTACTGCCTGCCATTATCACCTCGTGCTGGAAACCGAGATCGAGCCGGGCAAACGCACCTGGAAATCGCCCTGGGGCCTCGTGCTAAACGCCTGGAAACGAATGAAAATGTTTGATCTGACCGAGCAGGAAATTCACGAGACCTGGTTCGTACCCCGAATCAAGGGTTTCGCCGCAGCGATGGGCGTGGAAGTCAAGGTTTCCGATTGGAACGATGAAGGCATTGTGACGCTTGAGCTGGTGGATTAGTTTCTGTCGCAATCCGGATACATCCAGACGGGGTTCCATGTGAACCCCGTTTTTTTGTCTGATTTTTTTACTCCGTGCACGCTAGACTAGGCGCATGCGATTTAGCCTCTGGCTTAAAACCACCACGACTTTAGTGCTGCTGTTAGCGATCGTGCGCTGTGCCCAGCTAACCTCCTCGCCCGATGCGGATGTCATTGTCGTTGGCGCTGGTATCGCGGGACTGTCGGCCGCACTTGAAGCCTCTGCTCAGGGTGCCAGCGTACTGGTCATCGAAGCCAACTCCGTGGGTGGTGGCCATGCCGTCATGGCGGGTGGCCTGGCCATGGTGAATACGGCACTCCAACAAAAAAAGGGCATCAAGGATTCACCGGATTTGGCCTGGCGGGACATGGTTCGCTGGGGTGAAGATCCTGATCCTTACTGGAGCCGTCACTACGCAGAAGAATCGTCCAGCGAAGTTTACGACTGGTTGACGGACCTCGGAGTGCAGTTCGTTATGATTATCGATACGCCGGAAGATACCGTTCCCCGGTTTCATTTTACGCGCGGGACATCTGTGAATGTCGTTGTGCCCATGATGCGTAAGGCGCTGCAGGATCCGAATATCGCCTTTGTCTGGAACACACGCGTTACAGGATTGACCCGTTCAAGCGACAGCATTGCCGGCGTCGCGACACGCAATGAACGTGACGACAGCAAAGCCCGGTATCACGCCAAAAGTATAGTCCTGACAACGGGCGGATTTCAGAACAACCTGAGCATGGTGCGCGCCAACTGGCCTGACAAACATGCCCAGCCAAAAATATTACTGAAAGGCGCCGGCCACTATGCAACGGGTGATGGGTACCACATGGCCGAATGGGCGGGTGCAGACATGCAACGCATGGACCGGCAGGTAACCTTCTTCCATGGCGTACCCAATCCACGCGACGAGTCCGGCACGACCGCTTTTTTGGGTCAGAACCCGGCCGCTATATGGCTCGATAACAATGGCCGCCGCTTCGTCAACGAATCAGCGGACAGCAAAATAGTTGAATCAGCGGCCCGTAAACTGCAACCGATGAATTTCTGGATGGTGTTTGATGCGGCGGGGAGTCGGCGCTTTGGCTTGCGAGGCTCTCCCTGGCTGAATAGCCGAACCGTTCGCAGTGAAATTCTGGAAAACCCGGCCATTACTAAAAAAGCTAACAACCTGCGTGAACTGGCCGCGCAGACGGGCTTACCCGAACACGGCCTGCGTACCTCAATCGAGATATGGAACCGGATGCTGGAGATGGGCACCGACTACCAGTTTGGACGTTTTACTCCCAACGCGATCCCGCGCAGTGTTAAACCGATCAACACCGGCCCCTACTATGCCGTGCGTGTGTATCCGATGACGCGCAAGAGCATGGGCGGCCCCGCGATCAACATTCATGGACAGGTAATTGATGCAGCTAGCGCGCCTATATCAGGTCTTTACGCAGCAGGTGAATTGACGGGCGTTGCCGGCATTAACGGTAGCTTTGGTGGTGCCGGCACTTTTCTTGGCCCCTCGGTACTCACCGGTCGTATTGCCGGCAAAGCCGCTGCCCTGAATAGTGAACGGTCAGGCAATCTGCAAGTGAAAAAATTTCCGGAACCATCGGGAACTGTACCCAACTACGGACTAGACGGTTATTGGCATTATGATGTCGTGCATGGACTTGTATCAGAGAAAGCGTACACCTGTGATCATTGCCACTCCGATCAGATGCCCAAAACCATGGCACATAAGCCGGCCCAAATGCTTGCTCGTCTGAGCACCTGCACCAACTGCCATTGATAATGGAACACCCCTGGAGATACAGGTGACTGACTACACGTCTAAAGCAGAAAAGTACAGCGAATACCCGGCGCCGGCTTATGCATGGTACGTGGTCGTCATACTGACCCTTGCGTATATGTTTTCTTTTCTGGATCGACAAATCCTGTCACTGCTGGTCGAACCTATCCGCGCCGATCTGGATATCAGTGACACGCAGATGAGTCTGCTGCAGGGGCTCGCTTTCGGTATTTTTTATACCCTGCTCGGTATTCCGATCGGCCGGCTGGCGGATCGCCGCAGTCGCCGCGGCATAATTGCGATCGGCATCACCATCTGGTGCCTGATGACAACCGCCTGCGGACTGGCTAAGAATTTTACCCAACTGTTCCTCGCTCGTGTCGGCATTGGCGTAGGCGAGGCAACGCTGAACCCGAGTGCCTTCTCACTCATCAGCGATTATTTTCCGCGGGAGAAGCGTGCCCGGCCCATGAGTTTTTTACAACATGGGCGTCTCACTCGGCGCCGGCGTCGCAATGGTGCTCGGCGGAAAAATCATTAGCTGGGTATACACTCAGCCGCAACTGGACCTGCCGATCGTAGGTGAACTGTTTCACTGGCAAACGGTGTTCATGATGGTGGGACTGCCAGGTTTGCTGGTCGCGGTGCTGATGATTACCGTCAGGGAACCCGAGCGCAAAGACAAAATCTCCTTAGGCGACACAAACGATTCGACAGATGTGATTCCGATCCGGGATGCCGCAGCATTTCTCTGGGAACGTCGTTCAACCTATGCAACGCTGTTTCTTGGCATGTCAGTGGTCACCATTATCGGCTACGGTTATTTCTCGTGGATCCCGGCGATGTTCATGCGCACCTGGGACTGGTCCATCTCGCAGATCGCTTACGCCTACGGCATGGTGATACTGATCATCGGACCCCTGGCCGTTAACTTCGGCGGCTGGCTGGCGGAACGCTGGTATAACAAAGGCAAACGCGCGGCCCATATGCAGGTGACGTTGCTGGGAGCGCTGATACTGGTGCCGGCTGCCGTGTTAGTTCCGCTGATGCCGAGCCCCGAACTCGCGGTACTGATGCTGATACCTGCCACCATCGGTGGTGCAATCCCTACTGCCACCGCTGCGGCAGCACTCATGATGATCGTGCCCAATCAATTACGCGCGCAGACAACCGCTATTTATTATTTCGTCATTAACGTGCTGGGCCTGACTCTCGGACCATTGATGATCGCACTGTGTACCGACCGCTTGTTCGGTGACGATTCCATGCTGCGATATTCAATTTCCATCGTGTCTGGCTGCGCCGGGGTCCTCGCACTGGGTTTCTTGGTCGTGAATATCCCGCATTTCCGGGCCAGCGTGATCGAGGCCGATAACTGGAGCGATACCGGTAATTAAGTTCTGAAGGCCTGCTCTACAAGCAGCTCAGCTGCTTCAAACTGACTGCACAATGATTGGTGCAGCTCCAGTTGGCCCGCCGCCCGCACCTGGTTGTGGGTACTTCGATCGGGAAACGCATCTGGATTCCAGCCAAAGTAGCTTTCATTCAGCGCATCGGTAGTAAACCGGGCTGCCAGCTCAACCATTATCGTGCGCGTTGCCGGAATGAATGCACGCCATTCTTCTTCGCTAACAAATTCGGCGGCAACTGATGCGTACCCGCGAATTGCGGCGGCAAACAGATCAAGCCGAAACTCCGAGTGCTTTGCATCTTCTCCACGTGGATTGCACCAGGAACGAAAAGCGTCTCCCAGTTCCAGTGGCAAGGGCATATACGTCAACGTATCCAGATCAATCATGCAAATGCCTTCGCCGCTATTGGCATCGAAGACGAGATTTGAAATTTTAGGGTCGCCGTGTACAAGCCTGTCCGGTAATGCGAGTAACTTGGGCAGATTCGCAGCAGCTGCCAATGTGGTTTGTGCCAGCGATGTTATCTCATTAATGTAACGATGCCCGGCATGCGTCTGTAGCGCGGCTTCAAGCGCTGCCAAATGACGTTCGGTATCATGCACGCCCAATCGAGCCGTATGCAGATCCATCTTCAGGTCGCGTATGCCCGCATGAAATTGTCCCAGCAACCAGCCAGCAGCGGTAGCCTGTGACTCTGTCTCCAGCATATCCAGACACACGCCCGGCACATACGTGGACAAACGCCACGCACGCCCTTCTACCTCTATCCAAAGACTGGCGTCACGGGTGAGAACCAGGCGCGGGGTAACATTGCCGCGTGCTTCCAGATGTCGCGTCAGCACATCGATATCGAGGTTAACTTCCGGCGCGAACACCGGGTTGAGTTTCTGCAGTACAAACCGCTCACCCGTCGCTGCGGTGACCAGGTATGTCTCGTTTATCAAGCCGCTGCCAAGCGGCTCGACTCGTGCATCCTGCAGCTCCCAAAACTCAAGTACGTGACTGGCTACACTCATACACGGACCGTTGTTTTAAGGATTGCCACCAAGTCCTCAGTATTCAATCTCCACGCCCGTCCATTGAAAGATTACTCCCGTCTGCTCTATTCCGGTTGTATCAATGACGCCAATCATGCCGGCGATACTGTCTTCGATAGGCACCAGGGTGAGCCCTAAATTCATTTTCTCATTCATTTCGGTCAGTACGCCCTGAGTATCCACCAACCCCGGGTTTAGCAAAACAACCGTGATGCCGTATTTCCTGGTCGAATCCGCAACGTTGACCATCAGCATATTTAAGGCCGATTTGCTGGCCCTATAGAACGTGGTCCCCGGTGGCATTGCATCGCGCGCTGCGAAAGTCCCAGCTAGCGAGCTCACCGTAACCATACGCTTCATCTGACTGGCTCTGATGTGGGGCAAAAACGCCTCGGACATCTTCAGTGGCCCCAGGGCATTGGTATGCATATAGGCATCAAACAGCGAGTAGTCGTAACGGCGGAACATTTGCTTTGGATCCGGCGAACCGGATAACCCGGCATTGTTGAGCAACACGTCTATGGGCTGATCCTGATACTGCTCAGCGAGCTCATCAATACGCGCGAGGTCCGTCACATCCAGCGCTTCGATAGATATATTGGGGTGCTGAGCCGCCAGCTCCTGTAATGCCTCAGCCGCATCCGGTTTGCGAGCTGTAGCGATAACCTTCCAGCCCATTTCGGCGTATTGGCGGGTGAACTCGAACCCGAGCCCACGATTGCTACCTGTAATCAATACCGTCGGTGTATAGCCCTCCGGTAACGAAGCCATGCTTACGACCGGGGGAGGCTCCCTGGTATCGCTAGTATCGCTACTCACTGTGCTAGCTCCATTGCTAGCGCACCCAGAAATTAACGTTACGCCCACCAGCAACAACATTGTGCTTATCAGCTTGTTCAACCGGTTTTTCTGACTCATATAAATTCCTGTTTTCGCGACCTGCAGTCGCTCTTCTCATTTATATCGGTTCGCCATACGTATGGTAAACAGTTGTACGTACGGCACATAATCAAAATGCTTGTGATTTTCACCCGCCTGGCACTTTTGATGCAGAATGCATGCTGCCCACAGCATACCGGAAGTTACCGATGCCTGATCACCGTTCCCTTGAGATAGATCGTACTCAACGCAAACTCGGTCCTATTTGGCTAAGCCCGGGCATCATGCCACGCAACGTTATGACGCTATTTCTCTCTGGCGCGATGGCAATCGGCTTCATTAACCTGATAAACCTGATTCAACCGCTGTTGTTGCAGGAACTACTCGGCATGTCAGAGGGTGAGGGTAATTTTACCGCCAACCTGTATGTCATGACGGAAATTACTACGCTGCTGGTCGCAGCACCACTCGCTAATTTATCCGATTTGATTGGTCGCAAACCAATATTCACCAGTGGTTTTCTGATCGTTTGCCTGACCTTGATCATGATTCCAGGCGTGACAACCGGCACTGAGTTGATGCTCTTCCGAGTATTCGGTTCCATAGGTATCGCCTGTTGCACAACGATGATCGCATCACTCATTGCCGACTATCCGCAAAATGCTTCCCGCGGAAAATTCATTGGCATGAATGGCATATGTACTGCCTTTGGTGTGATTGCTCTTGGCACCGGCCTGACACAAGTACCCCAAGTGTTGGTTGGTATCGGCTACACACCGACAGAATCGATTACCTACACCCTGTGGATCGGCAGCGGCCTGGCATTTGTCACGGCATTGATTACCTTCGGGGGGCTGCGCAAAGGACGGGCAACGAGCCATACGAAGAAGTTGTCCTTCCTTGAAAATGCACGCGTCGGGCTGCATGAAACTTTCAAGAGCCCGCGCTTGTTGCTCGGTTGCGGCGCGACTGCTCTATCGCGTGGTGATTTAACCGTGCTCGCCTCTTTTTTCGCGCTATGGATTCAAAAAACCGGCGCCGACAACGGCGTTGATTCGGTTGTTGCCTCGGCTACCGCCGGTAAGTTATTTGGCCTGACACAACTGGCAATGCTGTGTGCCATGCCCTTCATTGCATTACTCGCAGACCGGATCGACAGAGTGAGTAATCTTTGTGTCGCGATGACGCTTGCGTCTATAGGCTATTTCGCGCTGTGGTTCGCACCCGATCCGTTTAATTCCAACCTGATGTACCTTGTGGTGGTACTGGCAGGCATCGGGGAGGCTGTAATGATCATTTCAGTGCCGGCCCTGATCGGGCAGGAAGCGCCTGGCCACCTGCGCGGTTCCATCATTGGAGTTGCGGCCACCTTCGGCGCAGTCGGTATCATTGCAACCAATAAGGTATCGGGCTACCTGTTCGACAACTTAGGTTATCAGGTGCCTTTTCTGTTCATGGGCGCGCTCAACTGCTGCATGCTCGGTTGGGCCATTACCGTGCGGCTTACGACGACCAAACCCGGCAACTAAATACTTTTTTACAAAGTAAACTATTTATCGCAGCCATACTCCATTAGGCAGTGAGCAAGGGAACAAATACGGTCACATGCGCCCGACATACTTAGCGCTCTTAAGCCGGTCATTACTGCTGTTTTTAAGCATCGCAATTGGCGCATGCGATACCAGCACTGAAGTGGAAGCCACAGCGGTACCCGATGGTTACGCAGGCACTGACTCCTGTGCCGCCTGCCACAGCACCGAAACAGCCCTGTGGCGCAATTCCCATCATGATCTGGCAATGCAGGTAGCCAGCCTGGAAACAGCGCTCGGTGATTTTAACGGGAGCCAATTCGACCACAACGGTGTTACCAGCCGGTTTTTTAGCACAGACGGCGAACTGTTTGTCGAGACGGATGGCAGCGATGGTCAGTTGGCAACCTTCCCTGTTCGCTATACGTTTGGTGTATACCCGTTACAGCAATACCTTGTGGAGCTGCCTGATGAAAAAATTCAGGCGCTCAGCATTGCCTGGGACAGTCGGTCTGCGGATGATGGCGGCCAACACTGGTTGCATGTATACGGCGATGAATTTATAGACCACAACGACGTACTGCACTGGACCAGGCCGAGCCAGAACTGGGACACGATGTGTGCTGACTGCCACTCGACCGGGCTGGTTAGTCGTTACTCGCTACCCGATGACCATTTTGATACTCGTTGGGCTGAGCTGAACGTCGCCTGCGAAGCATGCCATGGGCCAGGTGCTAAACACGTTGCCTGGGCAAATGCAGATAGCAGCAATCCTGATGACGAGAAGCTGCAGGACGATAACGGACTTGATCTGCATTTTAACGAAAGACAGAACATCACCTGGCTACTCGATTCTGACACGGGCAACAGCACTCGCAGCACTCCGCGCACATCTAACATTGAACTCAACGCCTGCGCCGGGTGTCATTCGCGTCGAGCACGCCTGGCTGATGATGTTCATCCCGCAACACCCTTTCTTGATGCTTATGCCCCTGGGCTCATTGAATCTCCGCTCTAGCTCCGCGACGGGCAGATCCTGGACGAGGTGTATGTGTATGGGTCATTCCTGCAAAGCCGTATGCATCAAGCGGTAGAAAGCTGCAGCGATCGCCACGATCCACACAGTCTGGAATTGCGAGCGCCCGGACCTGCCGTATGCCTGCAGTGCCATGCCAGTAACAAATTTGCCACGGTCGAGCATCAGTTACATGAATCAGGCGTCACCAACTGCATCGATTGCCACATGCCGGCAACTACGTATATGCAGGTCGACCCGCGCAACGACCACAGCTTCAGGATTCCTCGCCCTGATCTAAGCGTGACGTACGGTGTGCCCAATGCATGCAACAACTGTCATAGCGACAAAGATGCGGACTGGTCAGTAGCGGCGCTACGCAACAACAGCCAACTTAAAATCGCTGATAAGCCTCACTGGAGCGAACTACTTGCCAGTGCGAATCGAGGCGATTTGGCCTCTATGGAAGCCCTGACACAACTTGCTGTTGATCCATCCGTCCCTGTCATCATTCGGGCCAGCGCTGCCAGTCGGTTGCGACTGGGTGACGCCCCCGCTGCCAGACAACTTATCAATACACTCGGAAGTGATCCCGAAGCACTTATACGCTGGGCGACCGCACGCTCACTGCAGAACTCCCACCCGCAATTAACAGCTGAGCTCGGACCCGAACTGTTACGCGACCCGATTCGATCCGTTCGGGTAACCGCAGCCAGCGCACTGGCGGGCATAGACCCGGTGCTTTTATCTGCCGTAACGTACACCGATTTACAGGCTGGTTTTGCTGAATATATAGCCTCGCAGATGGTCAACGCGGAACGGCCTGAATCGCATGTGAATATTGCTAACCTGCAGCGCGTGCAGGGTCGTTTTGAGTTAGCCGAACAGGAATATCTAACGGCTATTTCACTGAATCCAAGCTTCGTGCCCGCTTACGTCAACCTTGCCGACCTCTATCGCGAGTGGAACCGGGAACAAGCAGCTGAAGCGGTCCTTCGCAATGGGCTCGGTGTGCAAGCAAATCAGGTGGATCTGCAACATTCGCTTGGCCTGTCACTGATCAGGCAACAACGTCTGCCGGAAGCGCTTATAGAACTCGAGCATGCGGCCCTGTCTCCCGATGCAACACCGCGATTCGCACTGGTTTACGCGGTGGCCTTAAACAGCCAGGGGCGCACCAGGGAAGCCATACAATTTCTGGAAACAGCACTGCAGCGATTTGTCGACGACCCGGCACTGGTCAATGCCTTTGCTGAGTTTAGCAAGCAGCTATAAAAAGCATTCTCGGTTTTATCAAACGCAGTCGGGCAACTCAGCAATCGAGTTGCCGCGTACTTACGCCATCCATAAATAAAATTCAGGCTGGCTTGCGGAACTTCAGCATGAAGCGACTGGTGTGACCACTGATAGTTTTATCATGCACCATCGCGGTCAGCGGATCATCCGGGTTTTCCAGCACGTCGGACTCTGACTCCAGTTCAAAACCCGTTGCGGTGATTTCGTCGATAACGACATTCTTCTCGATCCGGTGCAGCGTCTGACACTCACTCGTGCCCTTTCCCGACTTCGTATGATGATCAATGACGCCGAATACGCCACCGGGCTTTAAGGAATCGTAAATGGACTTGTTCATGGCTGGCCGGTCTGTACCCACCCAAACCGAGTCGTGATAAGTCATGTTCATGAAGGCAGCATCCAGGTTATCAGGCAGATTAGGCTCTGCCAGTTCGCCGAGAACCGTCTCGATATTGCTAATACCAAACTCCTCGATGCGCTTGTCCATCGGGTTACCCTTCCAGCGTTTCAGCGTGGCCTCCATCGCATGGGCGTAGACCCGGCCCGCATCGCCAACGACGTCCGCGAACAACCCGGTGTAGTAACCACGCCCGGCATTTAAGTCCGCGACCCGCTGACCGGGCTGAATCGCATAAAAGGCCAGCGTTGCCTCCGGACGACGCCCTTCATCATGCTTGCGATCGCTATTAAAACGATTCGGGCCCATGATGGCCTGCTCTATAATTGAGGATAATGCCTGTGTATTCGCGTTCATCCGGATTCACCTATACACGTGTTCTGTTATTGATCGGACTGAGGATAGCTTATACCAGCTCTAAATAAGCGCCTGCCGTTGATTTTGCCGCCACCAAGGGTAAAGTATTGGACATACTGACTGTCAGACAAACTCCTGGGGAATAAACAGCGCGATCTCGCACCTGATAAACCGAAAATGACACTCAAATCACCTATCGTCGCACTGATTTCCGCCGGCCTCCTATTGGGCGGGATAAATGGCAATATTTTTGCCCAGGATTCAGCTGATGTTGAGGCTGCAACTGAAAAAGCCGCCCAAGCCAAACAAGCGTCCAAGGATGCACAGAAGTCGGTTGATGATGTAAAGAAACAGGTTGATGCAACGGCGAAGGATTCAGCCAAAAAATCCGACGATTTGCAAAAACAACTGGATGCACAAGCGGCACTGTTAACGCAACAAACATCCTCCGCACAGGATCTTGAAAAATTGCTTAAAGATTTTCAGCAACAACTGGAAGCACAAAAAAAGATTATTGATGTTCAACAGGAAGATCTGGCTAAGCAGCAGACCCGAATTCTTAATCAACAGGAGCAATTGAAGACTCAAACAGACCTGCTGACCAATATGCAGAGCCAAATTGATCAACTGGCAACGGATAAAGGCGGGCAGCTAAGCGATGATGAAATCCTGATGCGCGAGCGCCTCGCGAAGCTCGAGGCGCAAGTCAGCGATATCCCTACTGATCCATCCACCCTGTTGGCAGATGAAGACTTTCCAGGTGCAATTCGTGTGCCGGGCACCACTGCAGCTTACAAGATCGGCGGTTTTGTAAAAGCCAATCTTGTGAAGAATTTTGACCCGCTGCTGACTCAGGATCGATTTATAGTCGGCAGTATTCCGGTTACATCCACGGATGAAACGTCACTCGCAAGCGAAACCAGCATGACGGCCAATCAGAGCCGGGTAAATTTTGACTATCGACATAAGTCCGAGCTGGGTACTATGCGGGCCTTTATCGAGGCGGACTTTGCAGGCGATGGTGATACCTTTAGACTGCGACATGCCTTCGGCCAATTTCGTGACATGTTGGCAGGCAAAACGTGGTCTGCGTTTTACGATGCACAAGCCGCTCCTGAGGAAGTCGATTTCGAAGGCATCAATGGGCGGATCGTGGTACGCCAGACGCAAATTCGATACTTCCCGGCGATAGGCAAGGACTGGCGCTGGATGATCTCGATTGAAGACCCGCAGCCGCAGGTTACTGGTGGCACGGGCGTCAGCGATGTACCTGACCTTGTAAGCAGCATCCGACGTGACTGGTTCAATCGCTGGCACGTAAAGACTGCAGTTCTACTTCGCCAAATAAGAGCCGTCAGTAATGCAGGTCTTGATGTCAATGGCCAGTCATGTGTGCCCGTAACCGGAACCCCTGACGGACAACCCGATAGCGAAGGCTGTGTTGCGATTGCCAACGCAGGCGCAACAGTAAAAGAGACCGGCTGGGCTATTACTGCCAGCGGCAAGGTACAGGTGCCCTGGTGGAACGAGAATGATAATTTTCTCTTTCAGCTAAACTATGGTCAAGGCTTGGGACGTTACCTTACGGATCTGTCCAGCATCACAGAACTGGAAATCGACGGTGGTCAGGATGCGGTGATTGATCCAAGCACGGGTGAAATGGATATTTTACCCATATTTGGTGGCTATCTTGCTTTCCAGCATTGGTGGAACAGGACGATCCGTTCCACCTTTGTGCTGAGCGCCGTAAATATCGATAATCAGCCGTCCCAACCCACCAGCGCCTATCATCTCACCGAACGGGTCAGCGCCAATCTGATCTGGTCACCCACAAAAAATATCGATCTGGGCGGTGAGTTTCTCTGGGGCAGACGAACCAACAATGGTGCAGATCCCCTTAATGGAGTTGATAATGGCACCGCCACTCAGCTCCAGTTGGAAGCGCTATATCGTTTCTAACGAGCTATGTCTCTGCCTGTCCGTGATGGATACCACCCTCACCACTCTATGGACAAATATACTTTTGCATACTGGTTAGCACAACAGAGTTTGACTGCACTACACCGGTAGCCTATTTTGCTGGGAACTAGGCGCACTAACTCAAACAACGCGCCATCAGGGGCTGAACAATAATGAATCATTCTGTCAATAGCATTAACAATGGCGTCAATCGCCGTACCGTACTGAAGGCGCTGAGCAGCGTGCCGCTGCTCGCAGCTGCAGGACCAGTACGGGCGCTGAATCAAACCGATGTCATCGTAATCGGTGCCGGACTGTCAGGCCTTAACGCAGCACTCATACTCGAATCGACGGGCATGAGTGTCACAGTACTGGAAGGCAGAAATCGTATCGGCGGCCGAGTGCAGTCGCTGCGTAATATTCCGGGCAACCCGGAGGTCGGCGGTACCGCGTTTGGGCCCGGTTACGCGCGACTCGTGGATGCGGCAAACAAATATGGCGCCGAACTGATCGATATTACGCCCACCATTCCTTATTTCTTTAGTCGGCAGATCAACCTGCAAGATCAGTTTATTTCGAACGAAGCATGGCCCACCAGCCCACTGAACCCCTTTCCCGAGCAGTTCAAAAAAAAACACCGCCTTACGCTTACTTAAATATACTGATGGGATCGATCAATCCGCTCGAAACCACGGATGCCTGGCGCAAACCCGAGCATGCCGAGCTGGATATCTCCCTGCACGACTGGCTGCGGCAAATGGGCCAGTCAGATGCGACCATAGAACTGGCCTATAACACCAATCCGACTCACGGTATGTCAGCACACGATATTTCCGCACTGATGGCCCTGCATAGCGCCTCCTTCGGCGGCATGCAACGCATACTGACAGCCAATAACCCCATCAAGGGTTACACCGCCAAAGGCGGCAACCAGGCAATTCCGGAAGCCATGGCTAATGCACTGAAATCTGAGGTGCGATTGAATACCGCTGTTACCGGGATTCGTTCCAATGCTGACGGTGTTGAAGTGCATTGCGCCGATGGCAGCATCCATCGAGCCACTCGAGTCATCTCGTCGATGCCCTGCTCAGTGCTGCGAAGGGTAAAAATCGACCCGGTCATGACAGGCCCACAGGAACTGGCCGTGCACACCCTGCAGTCACAATCGATCTGTCAGTTACACATGGTAGCCAAAACGCCGTATTGGGAAAAAGACGGCATGAATCCGAACATGTTTACCGACAGCCTGGCTGGCATGGTGCTCGCCGAGCACAAAGGCGAGAACCCGGCTGACATCACCAGCCTGACCGTCTGGTTACGCGGAGATCGCGCCATGTGGGCGGACCAGGTCGACACCCAGGTTGCTATTGATGCAGTCGTGGCAGACCTCGAACGTTTGCGCCCTGCAGCAAAAGGCCAGCTGGAAGTCATGGGCTACAAGTCCTGGTACCGGGATCGGTTCTCCTCAGGCGACTGGGCTGTTTGGGCGCCAGGCCAGGTTACCGCGTTCGCGAACGAGATCGCTAATCCGCATGACCGAATACATTTCTGTGGCGAGCACACCGCAGTCTCCAATCGCGGCATGGAAGGCGCAATGGAATCGGGCGAACGGGCAGCGCTTGAGGTGCTCAGCGCGACCTGAACGACGGCCTCAGGCAGACACACGTTCAGTAGCGGACATCTGCAGCCCAGACATCTTTGATGTCCCAATAGCCCCTGTGCCGGAGCTATAAGCACCTACCAACCGTTCAATACGGGGCTGGACTCAGACCTCGCGCTCAGACAAAATGCCAAGCCGTTGGCTGGGTTGGCTGTATAAATCTGTCCCCCACATCTAATAACAAGAGTTGCCCTGCATGTCGCTGATCAAACCTTTTCGCGGACTACGACCTGTAGCGGAGCATGCTGCGGATGTCGCCGCACCTCCTTATGACGTGCTTAACACTGCCGAAGCTCGCATTCAGGCTGAGGGTCGGCCGTGGAGTTTTTTGCATATTTCCAAACCGGAGATTGACCTGCCGGAAGGCACCGACCCATATGCCAAAGAGGTGTATGCCAAGGGGGCTGAGAATCTGCAGAAGCAGATCGGGGCAGGCATCCTCGTGCGTGACACGGAGCCACGCTATTACGTCTACCGTTTGCACATGGACAGACACGTGCAAACGGGTCTCGTATTCACTGGCTCGGTCGCTGACTACGACACGAACCGCATTCGCAAACATGAGTTCACGCGACCGACCAAGGAAGACGATCGCGTCCGACAGATTGCCGCACTGAATGCCCAGACCGGCCCGGTGCTGCTGGCCTACCGAGCTAACTCAGAAGTAGACACGATTTTTGCGAGCATTGTTGCCAAGGATCCCACGTATGATCTTGTTGCAGATGACGGTGTCGCGCATACCTTATGGGTTATTGATGACCAGACCAAAATCGGCCGCCTGACTGAAATCTTCAACGCGATGGATGCCCTTTATATCGCGGATGGACATCACCGTTCCGCAGCAGGCTCGCGAGTATCGAAAGCGAAGAATGAAGCTGAAGGCACGCAAGCAGGTGATAATTCCTGGGATTATTTCCTGTGTGTTGCCTTTCCTCACAACGAAACTCAAATTCTTGATTACAATCGCGTACTGCGGGACCTGAACGGACACTCGAAAAACAAGTTGCTGGAACAAATTGCAGCTAATTTCCAAATTACCCCTGTGAGCGCGCAGGCAAAGCCAGAGAAACCGGAGCAGTTCGGCATGTACCTCGATGGCAAGTGGTATCGGCTGGACATCAACAAAGAGTGCGTGCCCAATGATGATCCGGTAGCCCGCCTCGATGTGAGCCTGTTGCAAGACAACCTGATTGCGCCGCTGCTGGGGGTGATTGATCCACGCACCGATAATCGCATCGACTTCGTTGGCGGCATACGCGGTCTGGAGGAACTGGAACGACGGGTCGACAGCGGCGAGATGCAGATTGCCTTTGCGCTCTATCCCACCAGCATGGAGGCCCTGTTCGCGGTGGCCGATGCCAATGAGGTAATGCCGCCGAAGTCCACCTGGTTTGAACCCAAGCTGGCCGACTGCCTCGTGTCACATGTCCTCGACTGATACACCAATGCGTGGTGGTGGCCACAGTGCGAACTAACTTTGACCGCATAGCACGTTAGAATCGGAACCACTATGAATGAATCACTTCCAGAAACACCCAAACAATGGATCAAGGGGATGACCCCCACGATGAACGACAGGGGCTTCATGTTTGAAATCCTTGACGAGTACGCGGATGAATTTATTCGTTTATCCGGTTCATCCGATGATGAGGCGCTGGAACTTGGCTGCGCTTACGGCATCGCCACTATCCCGATATTGGGCAAGGGTGCCCGCGTAACGGCATGCGACATGGAGCAAGGCCATCTCGATATTCTGAAATCCCGCGCGCCCGAGGGTACGCTTGATCAGCTCACGCTCGTCAGGGGCACGTTACCCGATATTGATCTTCCGGAAAATCATTTCGGTACTTTGCTGTGTTCGCGCGTACTGCATTTTCTGACCGGTGACGAAGTCGACAAGAGCGTGCACAACATGTTTCGCTGGCTGAAGCCCGGGGGACAGTTATTCCTGATAGCTGACACGCCATGGGGAATTTGGCGCAATTTCATTCCTACGTGGGAAGAAAACCAGGCTACCGGTGAAAGATGGCCAGGATTTATGGCCAAACCCCTCGATTACTTGCCCTTTGAGCCCAGCGGCGAAAACGTCGGGCCACCACTGATGAACCTGTTTGATCCTGATCTGTTGCGACGTACCTGTGAAGAAGCTGGCTTTATAGTCGACCAGGCAAGCTTTATTGATCGCAGTGACTTCGGCGAGAAGGGACGCATGGATGGTCGCGAAAATTGCGGACTGACAGCCCGCAAACCAGAATAGTCGGCATCGGTTTCAGGCTATAGCTGCATGATCAAGGGATTTCACCATGCGGCAATTTCTACACCTGATCTGCAACGCTGTATCCAGTTTTATACTGAGGTTATCGGCGGCGAAGTCGCCTGGACCTTCGGCTGGCCAGCAGGCACACCCGAAGCCGATGAGGTAACAGGACTGCAAAACTCGAGTGCTGATGCCGCCATGCTGAAAATTGGCGGCACATTTCTCGAGGTCTTTCAGTTCAGTTCACCCAACCCGCTGAGTCAATCCGGTGACCGACCTGTAAACAATCACGGCATTACCCACATCTGCCTTGAAGTGGAAAACATCCAGGGTGAATACGAACGTTTAAAAGCCGCAGGCATGCCATTTAACTGCCCACCGCAAAGCCAGGAGGGCAGTTCCATGGTGTACGGACGCGACCCCGACGGCAATGTCGTCGAACTGATTGAATTTACCGGTTAAGCAGCGAGCGGCTGCCGGCAGTCTGGCAACTAATTACCTGGTACTCCAGGATTACGTTGCTGGTTTCGACCGCCCTGAGAGGATAACCCAGGCCGCCAGCACCACGATGATGACATTGACACCTGCCATCATCGTAAAGGGCGCACCGGGTCCAAAGGCGTCGAATACCTGTCCGCCAATAACGGTAGCAAACAAAATACCAACCGTTCCGACCAGCCCAAACACACCGACCGAAGCGCCACGTATTCTGGCAGGCGCTTCTTGCCCCAACAACGCATTGCCAACAACGACTGCACTGATTTCACCGATACCCAGAATAAATGTTGCGGTCATCATAACCGGCATATCGTAGGGATCAGTCACGGTACCAATGGCGTAGTAGCCTATAGCGGCAAGCGACATGGCGATGAGCAGGGCTTTCACTCGATTGATTCGGTCGATGATAATTCCGAACACAGGTGCCCAGAGTACATTGGCAAGCAATAGAGCCGACATCGATATGCCTGCCATCTTCAATGCCTCGGCAGAGCTTATACCCTGCTCCGCGCCAGCCACCTGAAACCAGAGCGAATAAAACGAGCCAACCACTACCATGTCGCCGCGCGCCGCAAAAGCTGATGTATAGGAAAGCGCCAGCCGCGGGTTATGCCGGGCAGCGCGAAAGCCATCGAGCAAACCTTCGAGCGATGACTTTTGGGGCGCATCCACGGCAATACGCCCGCCAAAAAATCCAAGGCGGAATACTATGACTGCAAATATCGCAAGCCCGGCACCCACCCAGTAGGTATAGCGTCCAGCCTGTACTGGCGCATAGCCCGCATCGATAAACATACCCGGCAAGCGCGCCAACACCAGTACGGTGGTAAGAACCGCAAAACTGGTCAAGAAACTGTTGAACCCGCCCCATTTACCACGCGACACCTCCTGGGGATAGTCCTGCATGGTGGCAATCACCATGACGGATGCGGTGGCCACACCCACCGCAAATATCAACCGATAGAGGTATAGCTCGGTCAATGTACTGGCGAGCGGAAAAGCGATAAAGCCAACCGCCCAAATCAAAAAACCAATAATGATCAGGGAGCGTCGACCGCGTCGATCAGACAACGCACCGACAAGGCCCATGATAACGAGCGCCGTACCCTCGTGAATAAAATTCAGATACCCGGTTACCGAACCCTGCTGATCGATGGGAACATGCAGAAGTTCAGTGAGTATAAAGGGCTGCACAAAGTTGAGAAATGTCACAAGTGTGACGAATATGAAAGCCGAAAAATAATAAGTGGTAGCATTCAGGCGACTGATGCCAGGGGTCAACCAGAATATCCAGAATTTAATGCCCCTACGATCCGGCTCCAGTCGCGTTTCAGCCACCCGCATATTCCCCTTTCATTTGGACTTCATACAAAAACGCCGGGGAACAACACTCCCCGGCGTCCAAGTGCTTTTCTACTCGTCGGAGCCTGACTCCACCGTTACCTACCCTACCCGCTAAGTTTATAGTCTAAGCAAGGGGTGACACTTCGATCGTAATGAGACGCGTCTCTTCGTCCCAGTCCGAAATATCGAAATGACATTCGAGGTGCTCCGCATAGGCTTCAAAGCGTGGCTTCGTCCACATCTCGTGAATTTTCTGCTCCGTTACACCCGTCCAGATATTTCGCTTCCAGCCTTTTTCCAGCACCCGTTGATACGGAGATACCCAGCTAACCTTGTTCGTGCCATGCCACTGAAAGCCTTCACCGATGGTGAGGTTACGGAAACAGGTTGGCGTGGTTACTGCATCCAGCGCCAGGCCAATATCGCCAGTCTGCTCAATCCAGTAAACCCGTTCATGCAAAATTTCATACATGGATGCAACATCATGCTCGATGATGTCGGGCATGATTCCGCGTTGTAAGGCGAAGTCAAAAGTTTTGAGCTGCTCCTTGATCAACGCATCATTCATCTGATGCGTGTAGGGCAGTCGCATCTGATAGGTACGATAAATATCGCTGAGTAAACGACCCAATTCAGGCGTTCGGTCGGCAGCCGGACTTTCATCAAGCCCTAACTTTTTGCAGATCAATGCGTCGACATCCCGGGCGAGTTCCTCAGACTGCGCCGCAAACTTAGCTTCGATTGCCATGGCGTTGGCGTTGAACGCCAGCCAGCCCTTCATGATGGCGTCAGCGCGAGCCCTTTCTTCCGGGGTCATGCGCTCACCCATTGTGTTACGGACATCTGCTTCTGCGGTACTCATGAGGATACTCCCGATTAATTTTTGGCTGGAAATAAGTCTGTACCCCGCACCAAAAAGGGTCAAACCCCCGACCAGAATATTGTATGGCCTGTCCGCAGGCCGCACATTCATGTAGTTACATATTCTGGAATTTGCGGGAAATCCCGGATCAGGCCTGCGCTGGATGACCTTAAGCTGAGATCCTGAGAATACAGCCATGGGATACGCTCGCTGCGACAGATCAACGAGTCCGGAAAGCTGTAGGCCCCACACCATATGACCTCATCCCCAGGTACCACCTAGAGATATGTACATCTACGGATTCCTGCAGCCATTGGATCGGCGTAAAAATCCCTTAACGCTTGTATTTTTCACTGAAACAGGAATCGACCTATCCTGAGGAGTAGATCATGGGTGGGACTATTTTCACCTTCTTTCTGGTTGTAGGAATTTTTTCTGTGATTTGCATCAGCCTGACATTGCTGGCCATCGCATTGGGAAAAATTGACGTCTGATACCACTAATTGTTCCAGGTCATATTTTTTATGCCAAAAAAAACGGCGCAGCCATTATGACTGCGCCGTTGATACTGCCAGTAACTACTGAACTACTGTTTACACAGTTGTCCTACACCAGACAAATAACTAGTCTGAGAAATTAAAGTTAAAGAACGGGAACCATGGCAGGAAGCCATTTTCTGCATGATTCAACAAGCCTATTTGTAACCCCTGAAGGTCATTTGTAGAATTGAAGACAGCCAACTGGAAGTTGGATTTCTTGGATATATTAACTGCACCAACATCTGCAACTGTAAAGCCGGTACTGTAATTTACAAACCCCCAGTTCAGGCCATTAACATTATTAGTCATGTT
>PVMS01025658.1_pt1 | contig 19605 bp, 20 predicted proteins | sample 1853461 | NCBI WGS metagenome assembly PVMS01 (sample SAMN08582032, study PRJNA380276) | Marine sediment metagenome, whole genome shotgun sequencing project. | isolation source: ocean sediment barecode stripped | collected 2017 | reverse complement strand
GCTCGATGTCCGTTTACCGAGTGAATTCGAAAATCAGCACAAAGACGGCGCAATCAATATGCCGTTGTATTTCATTCGATTGAAGATCAATACACTGGACCAGAATACGAAATATGTTGTTTGCTGCGATACAGGTCGACGCAGTTCAGCGGGTGCTTATATTCTCTCGGAACGCGGCTTCCATGCATACGTATTGCGGGATGGTATCAACGCAAGCTGATTATGGGGACAGTGACCTTATCTTTTTAGAATGTCGGCGGCAGCAAATTCTTCTGGTTCGAGAAAAAAGATAAGGTCACTGTCCCCATAAATACCAATCACATCGTATGCGTTGGTTTGTCCCCGCCTAGCGCTCCAGCCAGGTAGTTCTCGATTTTCTTTTGCGTGTTGCCCTGGTCCTGATCACTGAACTGAACGCCTATGCCAGCCGTTCGTTTTCCTTGCGCGCCTTTCGGTGTCATCCAGATGACGGTTCCTGCGACCGGGATTTTTTCGTCTTCGCCCATCAGGTTCAGCAACATGAACACTTCGTCGCCCAGACGATAGGAACTATTGGTCGGGATGAACAGCCCACCGTTGATGACATAGGGCATGTACGCGAGGTACAAGGCACTCTTGTCCTTGATGGTCAGTGTTAGTAGTCCAGGTTTAGTCATTGTGTTCGTTACCCACGCATAAACGACATTTGAGCTGTATTCATACTACCCGGTCTCTGCACGTCTGACAGCCCTTCTGCCCAGTCGATTAACAAGCTTTCAAAAGTCAAATGGACGTTGAAAGACCCGGCCGCTTGCCCGCGCAAACGATTGATCGTGTCTAGATAACAAAACAGGTTCCGCCTGTCTATGCGGTGCAGCACAGAATCGGACAAATCCAGCGAGCGCCCTTTTGCCGAAGCGTCCAAATTTCCGGAATGACGATGAATACACCACTGAATCTGTATGCATAACCAGTCGAGAACGAAACGCGGTTCGTATTTAGCCCAACGTGCCGCGACGAGCAGAGGGGTCGCGCGGTTTTCCGCAACGTCCACGAATTCCCTGGCCATTGAATCAGTGTCCGACACCCGTTCGAGTGCCTCGATGGCCGCCAGAGGGGCGCCTCCGGCCGCTTCCAGTGATTTTGACCAGGCAGTGCCGGGCTGCAGCCGATCCAGCCATGTGAGGCTTTCAGAAGCGGCTGGGCGATTGAAGTTGATTCGCTGGCAGCGGCTGAACACTGTCGCCGGCAAATTGCCAACCCGATCGGCAACCAGCACGATCAAAGCATCACCCGGCGGTTCCTCCAGCGTCTTTAGAAGACTGTTTGCCGCGTTGATAGTCATGACATGGGCCGAATCTATGACCGCTACTTTCCCACCGCCCTCATAGCTGGTGAGGTTCAGCTCATTGATCAGCGTGCGAACCTGGTCGACACCGATTGAATGTTTGTCCTCCGGCGTGCAAACCCATCGGAGATCCGCATGCTCGGGTACCTCGAACGGATATTCTGGCAGATTTCCGGTGTCCTTGAGTCCCAGCCGTTGCCGCGCCATCCAGACTGCTGTAGCTCGTTTCCCGGTGCCCACCGGGCCCAGCAACAATACGGCGTGCGGAACGCGCCCTTGCTCAAGGCGCGCAAGCCACCCGCTGGAGATCGATTCTAACCAGGTTAATTCCATTATTATTTAATTAGTTATACGTTTTACTTAATTTATTTTAGAGGTTTTTATCAACGCATCAATAACCTCTCCAATCTGATCCTGAACCACAGCGAGGGACTGGCTGGCATCGATGACCGCGAAACGCTCAGGCTCGCCTTTCGCCAACGCAAGATATTGTGCCCTTACGCGCGTGTAAAATGACATTTGTTCGGTTTCAAGACGATCAGCCTCACCACGCTTCTTCGCCCTCTGCATACCCACTTCAGCCGGTGCATCCAGCAACACGGTCAGATCCGGGTTGAGGTCTCCGTGGGCCCACTCGGCGAGCGTATTGATGCGATCCATGTTCAACCCGCGCCCTGCCCCCTGGTATGCACGACTGGCATCTGTGAACCGGTCACACAATACCCAGGTGCCGTTCTTCAGGGCCGGGCGAATGGCATTTTCGATATTCAGGGTGCGCGACGCGAAGAACAGCAGCAACTCGGCCAGGTCCGGCAACGGTTCGTCACCGTGCTGCAACAACATATCGCGTATCCGCTCGGCCATCGGCGTTCCGCCAGGTTCGCGGCTACGCAGTACCTTGAAGCCTGCCGCCATGACACGATCTGCTATGAAATCCATGTTGGTTGATTTGCCGACGCCTTCGACACCCTCGACCGTTATAAACTTTCCACGAGCCATTACTTTCCCTGTTCCTTTTTCCTGTTTGCACGTTGGCGAGCCAGGTACTCACGAACGGCCGCGTCGTGATCCGCTTTCGTTGCCGAAAATTTATGGCTACCGTCGCCGAGCCCGGTCGCCACGAAAAACAGTGTCTTGCCCGGCGCAGGATGCAACGCGGCATGAATCGCGGCTTTCCCCGGCATTGCGATGGGTGTAGGCGGTAATCCATGTCGCGTATACGTATTGTATGGCGTATCAGTGCGCAAATGATGGCGCGTAATATTGCCGTCAAATTCTGTGCCGATACCATAAATAACGGTTGGATCCGTTTGCAGGCGCATACGGTTCTGCAATCGACGCACGAACACACCGGAGATCTGGGGGCGTTCATCGGCCCGGGCGGTCTCCTTTTCGATGATCGACGCAAGCACCAGAGCTTGATACGGGTTTGCGATCGGCAGGTTTTCATCCCGCTGCTGCCACTCTTCCTCAAGTGTTCGCTGCATCAGCTCATACGCCTGCCGCAGCACATCGATGTCCTTGGTGTATTTCGGAAAATGATAGGTTTCCGGCAGGAACAAACCCTCCGGATGTTGATATGACGCCCCAAAGGACTCCAGTACGGCCGGCCAGTCCTCAAAGACAGTGCTCGAAACTATCGACTCAGAGGCCGACATCGCCGCCAGCAGCTCACGGTAGTTCCAACCTTCTACGATCGTAAATGAAAAGAGCTCAACCTCACCGGCGACAAACCGCTGCAGAATATCCTCCGGAGTATCTCCGGATTCCAACCGGTATTGTCCGGCTCGTATCATACTGGCACCACCGGTATAACGTGCATACCAGCGCAACCAGCGCGGGCGCTTAATGACGCCCTGATCAGCAAGTTGTGTACTGACTGTTTTGAATGAGGATCCAGGCGAAATTTCGAAGGAAAGTCCCTTATCCGGTATTGCCGCCGGGCTGTTCAGGAAGCGGTTGAAGGTAACCCCTGCAAACACCGTAGCCACGACCGCAGCAACGAGCATGGCGAGCATAATTGCTTTCCAGTGTTTCATTCAGGTCCCTCAATCACGCCGCTATCTCTAAGCATCGCATTTATCTTTCTCGTTAGCGGCCAATCGTCGATGGGAGCCTTGCCGCAAAGAGAGACCGGCCAAATACCAAACTGGCTGTTGCACAGGAAGATCTCGTCTGCCGTCCGCACATCCTCTGGCGAAATTCTGTCTACTTCAAACGGTACGTCGTCCGCCGCTGCAATCGCCAGTATATGCCGGCGCATGACTCCGGACACACCGCAATTCGTAATTTCAGGAGTTATCAGCGTCGAGCCTCTGACTATGAAGAGGTTACTCATCGTCCCCGAAACCACCGATCCGTCCTGATCCAGCATGAGACCTTCCTCTATGTCCGGATCGTGCCACTCAGCTCGCGCACGGACCTGATCCAGGCAGGATAAAAGTTTTATCCCGGCCGTCTGCGGCTGCGACGCCAGTCGCGCATTGCAAAAACGAATAGCGACCCCCTGCTGGTACAGTCGCGCTGCATGCCGAGTTCGCTCAAATACACCAAACAGGACCGTTGCCCCGGCGTTCGGCGGTGGTGCGTAACCACGATCACCCTGGCCACGCGTGACGATGATCTTCAGAAGTGCATCTTGTTCGACTTTACCAGCAGCTCTTACCGCAGATGTGAGCCCATGCAGTAGTTCGTCAGTGGCTGGCAACCTGATGCCAAGCCTGCGGCATCCGGTTTGCAGCCTGTCCGAATGCAGGGCCCAGAGTCTCGGTCGGCCGTCCCGTATCGCAATGGTTTCGAACAAGCCATCACTGTATTGCAGGCCCCTGTCGTCAATGGCTATCGAGTCGACCTTCAGCTCATCTCTATACCAGCTCGCCATCAACCCAACGCCATCAGCAGACCCTTCGCCTTGGCCTGTGTTTCTGCAAGTTCTGCCTCAGGATCCGAATCAGCGACAATGCCGGAGCCCGCTTTGAGTTCGATCTGGTTACCGGTCATTACCATTGTGCGTATCAGAATATTCAGATCGAGACTACCATCACGGTTCAGATAACCGATCGAGCCTGTGTAGGCACCTCTGGGGCTCTGCTCGAGTTCGCTTATGATCTCCATGCAACGAACTTTTGGGCATCCGGTTATGGTGCCACCCGGAAAAACAGCACGAATAGCATCTGCGGGGCCAAGGCTTTCTTTGAGCATGCCGCGGACATTGGAAACGATGTGATGCACGTGCGCATAGCTTTCGAGAACCATGAATTCATTAACCTCAACCGTACCGGCTTCGCAGACTCTGCCAAGATCATTTCGCTCCAGGTCGATGAGCATTACATGCTCCGCGCGCTCTTTTGGGTGTCCGATAAGTTCCTCTGACAATGCACTGTCGGAAGAGCTGCTGGTTCCCCGCGGTCGGGTACCGGCGATAGGTCGGGTGGACACAACGTGATTACGCACGCTGACCAGTCGCTCAGGAGAAGAAGATATTATTGCAACATCATTCCAGCGCACAAGACCTGCGAATGGCGCCGGATTCTCCTCGCACAGACGAGCATAAACATCGTCTGCGGAAAAGTCGCCATGCAGGTCGGCACACCATAACCGCGACAGATTAGCCTGAAAAATATCACCGGCAGCGATGTACTCTTTCGCCTGTCGCACCGAAGCCAAAAACGGATCAGCCTCCTCTTCGCGCGCGTCAACCACGGGAATTTTCTTCGCAGCCTGGTCTCCCGGGGAGATGTCTGCCGCATCCTTAAGCATTAGTTGCATGACAGACTCGTTGCCGAATTCACAGACAACAAACTGGCGGTCATTTTCATGGTCACGTATGAATGCCGCCGGGCAGCGCACAGCAAACGCGGTCGGCAATACCTGGTCCGGTTGTAAACGGAGTGACGGCTCCACCTGGGCAGCAAGTTCGTATCCCAGGTAAAGAAACCAGCCACCATGAAATGGTGACAGCAACGGCACATTAACCGTGTCGCATCGCTCACTGCGCCACCAGGTGTCGAGTGCAGCGAGAAAATCTGACACATCCTCGCTGCAGGGTCCCGAGAGCTCGCTCAGGCCCGACAAACTCAAAGCCTCGCCCGGAAACGCGAACAAGATATCGAATTGGCCGAGCGATGACCCGGTGGCGGTACTTTGTAACAGGAATGGATAGCGATCCGGGTTCGTCTTGTGCAGAGCACGAAAATCCAACGGACTCATCAATTCCTGAGACAGGCAATGCCCGGTATGATCAGCGGATTGTTGACTCACGCAGCCATGCTCAATTGAGCATGCGGAAAACCAGGCTTCCATTGGTACCACCAAATCCGAAGGAATTGGACATCACGGTACGGATTTCAGCGTCTCGGGCAGTGTGCGGAATATAGTCAAGGTCACATTGTGGATCAGGATCGTCCAGGTTGATCGTTGGAGGCAGAACCTGGTCACGCATGGCCAGTATCGAGAATATTGCCTCTGCAACGCCTGCCGCACCAAGCATATGTCCGGTCATCGATTTGGTAGAACTAACAGCGAGATTGGCGGCCGCGTCGCCAAAGGCACGTTTGATTGCCATCGTCTCACCGAGGTCACCGACCGGGGTTGAAGTGCCGTGGGCGTTCAGATAATCCACCTCTGACGGATCAATGCCAGCATCCTTCATCGCCACCGCCATGCATTTGCGTGCACCCTCCCCATCCGGTGGCGGAGAAGTAATATGATGGGCGTCACCGCTCATGCCGAATCCGATCAATTCCGCATATATGGTCGCGCCACGGGCTTTCGCATACTCAAGTTCCTCGAGTACCAATGTACCTGCGCCATTACTAAGTACGAAACCGTCTCTGCCCTGATCGAACGGGCGACTCGCAGCCTCCGGATCGTCGTTTCGCGTGCTCATTGCACGTGCCGAACAAAAGCCGCCAATGGCAGTCGTGGTAGTTGCGAATTCAGCGCCGCCAGCAATCATGACGTCTGCATCGCCGTAATGAATAAGTCGTCCTGCAATACCGATGCAATGGGTCGATGTACTGCACGCCGTTACAACAGAGAGGTTGGGACCGGTTATGCCATGCCGGATACTGACGTGTCCGGAAACCATGTTTCCAATACTGCCAGGAATGTAAAACGGTGATATTTTTCGAGGCCCGCCTTTTAAAAAGGCATTGTGGTTTGCTTCGATTGTATCCAGACCACCGATACCGGAGCCCATTGCGACACCGATTCTCTCAGCCTCCGATTCCTTGATCTCCAGGCCGGCGTGCGCGATCGCCATTTCAGTCGAACCGATTCCATAATGCATGAACCGATCCATCCTGCGTGCATCTTTCGTCGCAAGAAAATCACCCACCTCAAAACCCTGAACACTGCCAGCAATGCGTGTCGCGAAATCGCTGACATCAAAATCCTCAATCGGGGTTATGCCGGATCGACCCTCGCGAATATTGCGCCAGGCCGTTTCAAGTTCGCTGCCGACCGGGGATACGATTCCCATGCCGGTGACTACAACGCGTCGTTTACTCAAGAACTCATCCGAAATCGGGCGGCAGAAATGCCATCCTTAACAAGCGGTGAAACACGGCGCGACACGTTGCCGCACCTGCAGAATCAGTCGGTCTTCTGACGAGAAGTTACGAAATCAATCGCCTGTTGGACGGTTGTAATCTTCTCTGCGTCTTCGTCGGGAATTTCTGTTTCGAATTCTTCCTCGAGCGCCATGACCAACTCGACGGTGTCGAGTGAATCGGCACCCAGATCATCAACGAATGACGCGTCGTTTGTGACTTCTTCGCCCTTCACGCCCAACTGCTCCGCGACGATATTCTTAACCTGCTCTTCAATACTGCTCATAGTAATTGCTTCTCCAGCCCCACTCCGGCAACACCGCCCGAGAGATGTAAGTTATTGATATTTAAATCCCCGGCCACGCCGTGGGAGCGTATTGTATGTGAAAGTAATGGGGCAATCTACAATAATCGATGTCCCAACAGCCCTGATTTCATCGCTTAATCCATCAACATCCCGCCATTGACGTGCAATGTTTCGCCTGTGATATAGCCAGCGGAGTCTGATGCCAGGAAGGCCACCGCATCGGCAATATCGCTAACATCCCCCAATCGTGCCAGCGGCACCTGTTGCAGCATGCCCGCGCGCTGTTCTTCCGGCAGGACCCGGGTCATGTCTGTATCGATGAATCCGGGTGCGACCACATTGACTGTGATGTTTCGTGAGCCAACCTCTCGCGCCAATGACTTCGAGAAACCAATAATTCCGGCTTTGGCCGCCGCATAGTTGGCCTGCCCTGCGTTTCCCATGATTCCGATGACGGACGCGATGTTAATGATGCGGCCGCCCTTTGCTTTCATCATGCCGCGGATGCTGGCTTTGCAAACCCGGTAAATACCGGAAAGATTCGTGGATATCACAGAATCCCAGTCCTCAGCTTTCATTCGCATCAACAAATTGTCACGGGTAATACCCGCATTATTGACAACAATCATCGGCGCGCCTTCTTTGTCCTGGATATCCTTCAGAACAGCGACTACTGAATCCTCACTGGTGATATCCAGCGCAGCGCCACGGCCACTATCGCCGAGTGCTTCACTGATTGCATCAGCGCCACCGGCAGTCGTTGCGGTCCCGATCACTGTTGCCCCTGCGCCAGCCAGAGTCGCAGCAATTGCTGCGCCAATACCCCGCGATGCGCCAGTAACAAGTGCCACGCGACCAGACAGGCTGTCCGCACTTAGTAATCCACTCATAGTTCTTGTCCTGTTTAGAATATTTTATTTTCTGACATCAGCTCATCGCTTTTTCGAGGGCGTACGAAGAGTCAATACAAATTGCTGGCAATGAACGGTCGATTCGCTTTGCCAAACCAGTCAATATTTTGCCGGGCCCGCATTCGACAAGCAGAGATGCGCCACCTGCAATCATTTGTTGTACCGAATCCACCCAACGCACCGGACTGTACAATTGTCTCCTAAGTCCGTTGCGAATATCGTCAGTGTCCTTGTAAGCGGTTGCATCAACATTATTGATCACAGGTATTTCCGGCACAGAAAAATTAATTTTCGCGAGTGCCGTCGCAAGTTGTTCCGCCGCAGGTTTCATCAAAGCACAATGCGATGGGACACTGACGCTTAGCATAAGTGCGCGACGTGCCCCGGCTTCTTTTGCACCTGCGGCTGCTCGTTCAACCGCTGCGGTGGAACCAGCAATCACGACCTGGCCGGGTGAGTTAAAATTAACAGCACTGACCACTTCTCCCTGCGCAGCATGATCGCAAACGCTGCGGACAACATCATCGTCCAACCCAAGAATTGCTGCCATCGCACCGCTGCCCGCAGGAACTGCCTCTTGCATCAACTCTGCCCGGCGCTTAACCAGCAACAACGCATCACCGAAATCCAGCGCACCCGCCACTACCAGGGCCGTGTATTCGCCGAGACTGTGGCCTGCGAGCTGAGCCGGCTGTGCGCCACCGGAGGATTTCCAACAGTGCCAGGCGGCCATGCCTGCGGTCAGCATAGCGGGCTGAGTGACCACTGTTTCATTGAGCCGCTCAACCGGTCCATTTTGAACCAGATCCCACAGGTCGTATCCCAGTTGCTCGCTGGCCAGGGCGTAGGTACTCATAACCTCTTCACACGACTCAGCCAGTCCGGATTGCATCGCAACTGACTGCGAACCCTGTCCGGGAAATACCATTGCGAGTGTCAAAATTGTGCTCCGTTGTCTGTGGACGCCAGTCTGGAAACTGACGCCGGGCGGGCATTATATAGCGCCGTTTCGTCCGACTCCATGCCATAAAGGGAGTCCGGCCACGAGGCCGGCAATTGCACCGTACAAATGGGCGTTAACAACCACTGGTCCTCCGGACGTGAATTCGGAACCTGGCATCGGCCCTGCCATTTGTTCGTAGGCGACCTTGCCGAACACGAGGACGAGAATCACGATCGACTCAAATGACCACCGTGTAAGTCCAATAATCGCTCCCACAATCAGAATACCGTGCAAAAGCCCGGACAAGCCGACGTACCAGATAAGGTTTTGGTCGAAAAACCAGAAGCAACCGCTGATAAATGCCACGATAAATGAGATAATCGCAACCCATGGCTCCATCGACAACCGGCTGCCTACGAGTGCCCACACCAGCAATAACCCGGCGAGATTCAGCGCCAGATGCGTTAACCCCAGGTGTGCGAAATGTCCGGTTAACAATCGCCAGACTTCGCCCGCTTCGATCGCCAGCCGGTCGTATTTCAAAAATTCACGAGCAGTGTTGCCACCAGCTGCGATAATACAGCTGAGCACTACGATGCCGACCGGCACAAACCAGTGCCGGTGCACTGTTTTGTCACTCATTTTGCGATCAAGATGTAACCCCATGTTTGCTATACTGACGTTTAATCAGTCAGCCAGTCAACGCATCAGTCACCGGAGTGATCCGGCAACGGCATTGCGCACACCCCGGAGTACATCTTGAAAAATCAAACACGGCACCTGCAGGTGTTACCAGCACCACACCAACAGCATGGTTTTACGCTTATTGAGATCATGGTTGTGGTCATTATTCTCGGCATTCTTGCAGCGATCGTCGCACCCAATGTCATCGGGCGAGTTGACGATGCCCAGATCACCAAGGCAAAAACAGAGATTCGCAACCTGGACAGCTCACTGAAGTTCTATCGTCTGGATAATTTTGCTTATCCAACGACTGAACAAGGTCTTGAGGCGCTGGCGACCAAACCCGCCGATCCGAACATCAAGAACTGGAAGTCGGGTGGCTATATTCCCCGCGTGCCGAATGATCCCTGGGGCAACTCCTACCTGTACCTGAACCCGGGTACGAACGGCGAGATCGACATTTACACATTGGGTCGTGACGGACAGCCGGGCGGCGAAGGCGTCGATGCTGACATCGGAAATTGGGATCTGGACTAAAGACGGTGGTGCATGTGTTGCCTTGCCCCCTCATCAAGTGCCGGACCGCCAGCCGTGGATTCACGCTTATCGAATTGCTGGTTGTCATCGCGATCGCCGCAATTCTGGTCACCATTGCCGTCCTTTCTTTCAACCTGATCGGGGACGACCGGGCGGTACAAAAACAGGTAATCAAACTATCAACGCTGATCGACATGGCCTCTGACGAAGCGCAGATTCAGGGGCGTGACTATGGTCTCGAGTTCATGCAGGGCGGATACCGGTTTGTTGAGTATGACCCGTTCCTTGAGGTGTGGAGCGAAGTTATTGGCGATGACCTCCTCCAGCCGCGCGCACTTGATGAGGACATGATCATCGAACTATTCCTGGAGGATCATCGGATTTTGCTGCAGGCCGAAGCGAAAGATACAGAATCTGACGAAGATGAAGGGAACCGTGATCTCACCGATGACTACCTGCCGCACGTCCTGATCATGGCGAGCGGCGATATTACCCCGTTCCGCCTGGACATTGTGAGATTGACCGACGAATTGGCGGTTGGCCTGAAAATTGAGTTTGGCGGCGATCTGGAGATTGTCAGGCATGATCGGGAATTTTAGAGCACCACGGAGGCTTGCTGCGTTCACGCTGATCGAGGTGATGGTCGCGCTCGCAATCGTCGCATTGTCCCTGTCGGCGGTCGTTGCCTCAGTCAGTCAGATGGTGACGACCGCATCCGCAATGCAGGAACGCACTTACGCGAGTTGGATTGCACAAAACAAGATCAGTGCAATCCGCTTGTCGGACGCAACGCCGGAAGTCAGCGAGACAAACGACCAGGTCGAATTCGCCAGCGTTGAGTGGGCGCTTAGAACGACCATTTCAGAGACGGGCGTCGAGAATCTGTACCGAATCGACGTTGCCGTTTCCTACGTGGATAGTGATCAAACGGTTCGAACTGTTACAGGCTTCGTCGGTGAGCCAGGTATTCCGGGCCAGTCGAACCAAGCCTGGACAAAAGGATCACAGGCAGCAGGAGAGGATAAATGAGACGCCATCTCGCCGGATTTACGTTGATCGAGCTCATGGTTGCGATGGCAATATTCGGCATATTGTCTGCCCTGGCCTACGGTGTACTCAACCAGACGATACTCAATTCTGAGATTCTTTCCAGTCGGATGGAGCGATTAAAAGCCATTCAGAAAACCGTACGCATTATCAGCGATGACTTCATTCAGCTCGCGCCCCGCCCCGTGCGGCAAGATCTGGGCGAAGGATTCAGCGCTTCTCTCACAACAGACATTCAATCGGTTTACGCCGTCGAACTGACCCGCGGTGGCTGGAGCAACCTGATCGTTTTGCCAAGAGGTACATTGCAGAGAGCCGCCTATCGCCTGGAAGAGAATGAACTGATTCGTTATCACTGGAACGTGCTTGACAGGACCCTGAACAACGTACCCATCGCGGTCGTTTTGCTCGACGGTGTCGAGAGCCTTGTCTTTCGCTTCCTGCAAACCAATGGCGAGTGGACCGAATTGTGGCCGCCGGCAAACACACCGGGGCCGATCGGATTCAAGCTGCGGCCGCGCGCTGTCGAAATGATGCTCACGCTGCAGGGTGAAGGCGAGATAACCCGATTGATTGAGGTCGCACCATGAGGCGCCGTATCCAGGCCTGCGGCTTGCACAACCGGGGCGTTGCGCTGATCACGGCCCTGCTGATTGTGGCATTGGCCGGGATCGTTGCAGGTAACATGGCTTGGGACAACGCGCTGGACGTTCGCCGCACGATGGTACTGCTTAATCGCGATCAGGCGGTACAGGTCGCTCTCGGCGCCGAGAGCTGGATTATGGACATACTCCGGGCTGATCTCGAAGATGGCCAGACGGACCACCTCGGCGAAATCTGGGCATCTGAGTTACCGGGCCTGCCGATCGAAGGCGGCGAGGTATTTGGCGCCATTTCGGATCTGCAGGGACGTTTCAATATCAATAACCTGATCGATGCCAATGGCGAAGTTCACGAGGAGTCGCTTGAGCAATTTCGGCGTTTGCTCAACGCCCTCGGACTCGATCCGCGTTTCGCCGGAATTGCAGCCGATTGGCTCGATTCCGACCAGGACGCCAGCTTCCCGGACGGCGCCGAGGATCCCATTTACACCAGTCTTATCCCGCCTTACAAGACGCCAAACCAGACAATTACAAGCGTTAGCGAACTGGCTGCCCTGGAGGGCATGGACAGGCAAACATTCAAGCTGCTGGAACCTCATATCACGGCCCTGCCGGGTCGTACGGCGATTAACGTCAATACGGCGACACCTGCCGTACTACAGTCACTCGATGAGGAAATATCGGTAGATGACGTCGAGCGGCTCATTAACGATCGCGAGTCCTCAGGATTTAGTGATATTCAAACGGCATTCTCATCACTGGTCACCCCGGATGTGTTAAATACACTGGATGAATCCACCAATTACTTCCAATTGAAGGTCATCGTGCGGATTGATACTGTGCGTATTACCTTGTACAGCACCTTTCAGCGCGGGCCACAGGGCAATATCTCACCCATTCTACGAAGCCTGGGAACCCACTGACGATGGCAGAATATCTGGTCATACGAATCGGCAACAGCGCGGAAGCAACCGCCGACTGGATTGCAGTGGATTCCAGTGGTGCACGGCGCGGACCACCCGTTACCGGGCCACTTTCCGAGGCCCACGTGGATGTTGGCGACCGCAGCGTGATTGTCCTGGTGCCGAGTGCCGAAGTTCTAACAACGACGGTCGATATGCCGATTAAAGGCGGTGCGAAACTACAAACCGCTTTGCCGTATGCGCTTGAGGAGTTCCTTGCAGACGATGTGGATCAACTGCATTTTGCCGCCGGATCGCGGCGGAGCAGCGGCCTCATTCCGGTGTCTGTGGTTAGTCGCGAGAAACTCGAACAATGGTTGTCCTGGCTGGAAGAGGCTGGTATTGAGCCGGTTTCGATTATCGCCGACATTTATGGGCTCGCCCGCATACCCGGCACCATCAGCCTTTTGGTCGCCGACCAACAAGTGGTAATTAACGATGGCGCTGACATAGAACTGATTATGGAAGGTGTTAGTCCGGGCGATGCGCTGGCAGCGATAGGCGCTTTTGATGACGGTACTTCGGAGAACGGCGACCAGGGTGAAGACGAAGAAGTAGCGACCATGGGCTTGCCAAGACATGTATTGGTGTACAGCGCGCCTGAGGACGAAGAACGATATCAGCATGACTGGATCGCCATGCGTCAGGAACTGGATAGTCTTGACATCAAACTGTTGGCCGATGGCGTATTGCCGAGGCTTGCGGTCACCGTCGCAACAGGCGCCGGGATCAACCTGTTGCAAGGTGCATATGGCCGCAAGACTGACTTCTCGGGTGCATTCCAGCCGTGGAAATACGCCGCGATGTTATTGCTGGCACTGGGAGTGGTGGCAGTCGGCGGGAAAGCGGCCAGCTATTACAGCCTGAAAGTTCAATTAGAAGCAGTCCAGCAGCAGTATCTCAGCGAGTACCAGCAACTGGTACCGGGTGCGGTGCTGCCACGCGACCCGGGCGCTACCGCAAGGTCCTTGCTTGCGGGATCCGGCAGTTCGCAGTCGCCGCAGGTTTTTCTTCGGTCGCTTGAACAATTGAGCCACGCGATCAGGCAAAACAGGTCTGCTTCCATTCGAGCGATCAGTTTTCGTGCTGGCGTTGTTGATATTCGCCTGACAGCACCGGATGTTTCGACACTGGATAATATCCAGCGCGCCATCTCTCAAAACGGCCAGTTCAAAGCAACCATTCAGTCGACGGATCAGGACGGCGACAAGGTGAGCAGCCGTAGTCAGATTCAGGCGGGCGGCGCATGAAAAACTGGTTCGAGTCGCTGGATGGCCGGGAGCAGAAATTCGTTCTTAGCGCAGCCATTGTTGTGATCCTGGCGATCCTCTACCTTGCTATCTGGACCCCATTCAGCAAGGGGCACAAACGAGTATCGGCAGCTGTCGAAAACTGGCAATCTGCGCTTGAAATGCTTCAACCGCTCAAAGGCCGAATCGGTAACAACTCTTCCTCGAGAATCAGCCCACAAAACCTGCGTCAGCCCCTGGTCGTGGTTGTTGATTCGACTCTGCGTACACGCGAGCTGAATGTTTACCTGAAACGAAGTCAGCCAACAGGAAACAATATTCGGGTCGAATTTGAAAATGTCGCATTCGATGATCTCATGTTGTGGCTTGGCGACCTGAGTGCTCAGTATGCACTCCTGGTGCAGTCAGGCAGTTTCAGCATGACCGGCGCCGATAACCAGGGGCGAGTCAATGCCCAGTTGACCCTGGGGCGTTAGCGGGATTTTCCTGGACGAAGATGATAATCAGTCGTAAACGCATCATCATAATTGGCGTCGTAACGTTCCTGATCGGTACCTTGCTTCTGTTTCCTGCCCGGGTCGCCTACCAGTGGTTTGTTCCGGAGCCCGTTAAGCTGAGCGGTATCGACGGTACCATCTGGAACGGGAAAGTAAGCGCGGGCGTCGTTGGTGGTACCTATTTCACAAATCTCCAGTGGTCTTTCAAGCCACTCGCTTTACTGACCGGTAAGCTCGCATTCGACACCAGCGTCATGACTGCAGCCGGACAGATCAGCGCGGCCGCCGGCGTTGGCATCACCGGCACCGTTTCGGTGACTGACCTTGTCGCCAGCTTGTCGCTGGCCATGATTCATCCGGCGTTGAAAGCGAATCGAATTGAAGGAACAGTCAATATTCAGTTGCAGACGCTGGTGCTGAAAAACGGTTGGCCAACCAAAGCCGAAGGCAGTATTGGTGTGGGAAACCTTATCGCGGGCGCAGCAGGCCCCGACTCACTTGGCAATTTCCGCGCGCAGATCACTACGGAAAACAGCGGCATCGTTGGCTTGGTTGAGGATGCAGGAGCGGTACTCGATGTTACCGGCACGCTTCAATTGTCCGATGATCGCAGCTATTCGCTGGTTGGATATGTCGGTGCGAATAGCGACACACCTGCGTCAATTAACCAGAACCTGCGTTTTCTTGGCTCTCCGGATCAAAATGGACAACGACAATTCCGATTCGAGGGAACGTTGTAATCAGACTTCGCAGAATTCCTGTAGCATCGGGAAATATAGTGCCGTCTTAACAGGTGCGTCGGTCATTGCAGAATAAATTTCCGCGTATTTTTGTAACTGTTCCCGGTAGCGCCCTGCCTCTTGCTGCAGAAATGCAGAAAGGTCGCCACCTTCGTGTGTGCTTGTTTTGTAGTCAACGATCCAGTGAGTACCGTCCTCGTCAATGCGTACACGATCTATGACGATGGAGGTAACCCGCCCATGCCATAGTCCGGTCAATGGCAATTCTGAAAAGCCGTCACCGTGGAGCAACCATCGTCCTCGAGCATCATTAGTGGTCGCGTCGAGGGCCTTTGTTACGCGGGAGCAGAGCGATTCCAGATCATCCGCACTCACACCCGCCTGGCGAGCCCAACGCGCGCTCAGCGCTTGCTGCCTGACAGTATCAAGAGCCGTATCCATGTCTCCAGTGGATGCTATGTGGTGCAACCAGCGGTGTACGATCGTGCCTGCATGCCGAGCCAATGCACCAACCCAATAGAACTGCACTTTCTGTTCAGGCTCCGGAGACCCCTGATCCGGCGACTCCGGCGGAACAGGCAGCGGCGGGACAGGCGACGGTTGCCACGCCCTGGAAAATCGGCGGGACAGAGGTTCGAGGTACTGCTCTTCCGATGCTCCCGGGCTCCCGGACTCAGATACCGCATGCTCCGCGAATGCACTTTCCCAGGCGGACCCGACCGCCGGCCACATTCTTTGTAACAGGCTGCCGGCATTTGGCCCTCGCAATTTTTCGCCATCCGGACTGCTCATGACATTGCCGATCAGGTGCAGCGTTTTCCTGGCCCTGGTGCAGGCCACATACAACACTCGATCGAGTTCATGTTTTTGCTTGCCTTTCTCGGTAACTTCGATGAATTGATGCAGCGGATCTTGCTCCAGCACTGAACGTGGCCCGATCGGGCTGATAATCATGTCTGCCTCATGACTCTCCGGAATGGTCAACCAGCTCAGCACTGACTTTTGACTGGCACGAGTTGCTCTTCCCAGACCATACACAAACACATGATCAAACTGGAGACCTTTTGATTTATGCATCGTCATGATCTGAATATTGCAATCGCCACCAGCAGCAATCGTCACTCGCTCCTGGTCAAGCAGGCTTTCCAGTTCACTCACATCGGTTAGTGTGCCCGCGCGTTCAATTTTTTCGAGTACATCGAGATACTGGTATACGTTTGCCAGCTGATCTTCCGTCTGCAGCAGGCCGGAACCTCCAAGAAGCAACCAGCATCGCTCAACACGTTCACGCAGCGTACCGACCGCCGGATGGCGTCGTGCATCATCGATTTGCCTGGAAAACGGTTTCAGTCGCTCTGTCGCATCGTTTGACAGCGAAGCGATCCGTTCAGGATCGGCAAGCAATTCGAGAACGGTACTGCGGGAGTCATTCAGGACCAGTGCCAGAATATCGCTCCAGCAAAGACCAACCAACGGCCCGTGAAGCAGCCCCAGCCACGCCAGGCGATCGCCGTCATGACACAAAGCACGGGTCAACGCGAGCAGGTCTATTATTTCCGGTAAGTCTGTCAGGCGATCTATGTCTACCGCGTGGAAGGCTATGCCCCGGGCACGCAGCTCCGCCAGGAGCTCCGTAAGCTGCGTTCGACTGCGCACCAGGACGGCAATGGAATCCAGGGGATTATCTTGCTGGCACTGCTCTAGAAGTTTCGCGGTGAACTGACCTTCGGCTGCTGCATCAAAGTCGATCAAAGGATGCAAATCGACATTCCCTTGTCCCAAATGCATTTCGACCGGCACCGATTCAGCGTAGGCAATGGCGCCGGTGGTCACATCATCACGCATGGGCATGACCTGGCTGAACACGGTATTAAACCAGTGCACCAGGTTTTCACCGGAACGAAAATTTCTGCGAAGAAGTCGAAACTCCGGTCGAACTGTGCCAATGCCATTATCCCGGGCCACGACAAACTGACCGACTTCTGCGTCCCGAAAGCGATAAATTGATTGCATCGGATCGCCGACGCAAAACAGGGTCTTCCCATCACCTGGCGTCCATCCCTCCATCAATATCTCCAGCAACTGATATTGCCGCAGCGATGTGTCCTGCATTTCATCAACGAGCAAATGACGGATTTGATAATCAAGCGCCAGCGATATTTCTCCCGGCGCATCAAAGCTTCCCAATGCTGCCGATGCTGCGAGTGCAACTTCAACGTGATCGCAAACTGATCGCTGCCCGAAAAGAAGGCGCAATTCACCAACGGCTTGTGGCAACAGGCGGAACAAAGCAGTCAAAACGTCCCATTGTTCATCACTGTAACGGGCCGGCGGCAGACCCCTTACACGATGCAGGCAAGCCGCCAGGCCAGTCACCTGGCTCAGCCGTTCGATAATTCCCTTGATGCCCTCTTTCTGCTCTTTCGCACTCGCCGGGAAGCCGATGTTCTTGGTTATTGCCTTGCGGAAATCGCCTTTTTGCGTAAGCAAAAGATGTGCAACTGCGGCCCAGGTAGCGACGGATGTCACGTCAGTCCCCGGTTTTTGCGACAATCCTCTAAGCCCGACGATTGGATCGTCCGGCTTTTCATCTTCGACAAGATTTCCTGCGGCGAAGTCGCTCAGCCGCACGAGTTCCGCCCACGCGTCGTCCGCCATCAGGCGATCTGCGCAACCCAATTCTTTCGTAATTACGTGGGCGATGCCCTGCTCCAGCTTCGCGCGGGCGTCATCATAGTCACTGTGAGTTCCCAAACCGCTCCCGAGAAGAGTCAGCCACTGATCCCTGCTTTGCAGCATCCGCGACAAGTGCGAAATATAGATGCCAGTATTATTATCGAGATGCGATAAGACAGATTCGACAACCTTGTCCATCCCTTCTCCGCTGCCGAGCCAGTCAATAGTTGCCATAGCAGCCTCTCTGTACAGCGACTGCATTTCGGCATCGGCTATCGTCCTGCTAATTCCGCCTATGCGTGAACTGACCGGTAACGATCGTGCTATTCCGGAGTTAAACGCGTCCAGCGTCTGAATGCGCATCCTCCGTGGCGACTGAATAAGGTACCAGCCCAGGCGGGCGTCACGCTCGAGCACCTCTTTTGCCGCCTGCAACGTTACCTGGTGATGCGCCTCTTTTGCTGCAACCCCCTTGCTGGCCATTTGCAAAGCATCAACGACCCGTTGCCGCATTTCCTGGGCAGCTTTTCGTGTAAACGTAATCGCAACAATTTCTTCCGGCTCATCGACAATCGCCAGCAGGTGCAGGTAGCGTTGAATCAGTAATTCGGTCTTGCCCGAACCTGCAGGTGCCTGCACTATGAACGAACGAGATACGTCCAATACGTCGCTGCGCGCTTGCATGTCTGCGTGAAGAAGCTCATCAGTCACGACGCAGCTCCTCGAAGCGACTCAGAAGATTCAACGGTCTCGCCTGCTCCGTACTCAAGTGCATGTTGATGCGTGCGTCGCCACGTGACATTGCCTGAATAGCAACATTCGCTTCGGCACTCCACCTGGAAAACTGATCCGGCCATTCATCATCCTGACCTGCTTCTTTCAAACTGATCTTCCTGGTGTCGAGATTTAGAATGGCAAGACCACCGATCGAATACTCTTTCTGCAATGCAAGTGCATATACGATTAGCTGCAAGTCATACAGATCACCAGCACGATCATGCAATCCTTTCTCGGCGCCGGTTTTGTAATCGATTATCAGGATGCTCTGGTCATCCAGCTGGTCAACCCGGTCAACTCGCAGGTTCAGTTGAACTCCGTGGGCGCGATATTCGAGTTTTTGTTCTGTCATTACCACGCGAAATTCTTCACGCAACTGTTCTTCTGAAGCAAAGCGAAAAAGTATTTTCTCGATACGGCGCTGCTCGAGTTGGATAATCCGTCGGAGGGCGGGATCTGCATGCCGTTCGTAGTGCAGAAGCGATCGGTTTGACGCATCGACGATCCTGCCGTTCCAGTTGTCATCGCTCCAACCCTTGAGAGCCGATTGCGACGGATGATCCGAGTACAAATCGCGTAGAGCCGCATGGATCGCGCTACCGCGAATACTCGCCGAAAGGCCCGCCTGAAAGGATTGCAGGTCATTGATACGCAAACGGCCGTAGGCAAACGCTGAAAAGGGGTCGCTTGACTGGCGCTGTACCGTATAGGCTCCTCCGCCGATAATTTCATTGCTCCCAACCGGCGGCACCGGATCATCTGTGACCCAAAGCAGAATTTCACTATCGAGCAT
>PVMS01091346.1_pt1 | contig 19607 bp, 13 predicted proteins | sample 1853461 | NCBI WGS metagenome assembly PVMS01 (sample SAMN08582032, study PRJNA380276) | Marine sediment metagenome, whole genome shotgun sequencing project. | isolation source: ocean sediment barecode stripped | collected 2017 | reverse complement strand
TACCTTGATACGACGCTCTTCCGATCTAGTCGTATCAAGGTAAGGCGGTGTCGCACAGGGTATCGGTTACGCACTGACCGAGGAGCTCATCGTCAAGGAGGGCCATACAAGAAACCCGTCGCTGGAAAATTACGTGATACCAATGGCATTGGACATACCGGAAATTGAAATGGCGGTATTGGAAATACCTGAGCCTCTTGGAGCGCCACTCGGCGCAAAAGGAATTGCTGAGGCACCCATCATTCCGACCGCGCCGGCTATCCGCAACGCTATATATGACGCGATCGACAAACCACTATACGAGCTGCCAATGAGCGCGGAGCGCGTGCTACCCGTTCCGGATACAGATGCCTAGCCGGTGCAGAAACAGCAAGTGAAAATAGCAACAACCGGAATCTTCTCAGGCGCTAATCCGTTCCTGGCGACTTCAGCAGCGGTCCTGGTACTGATCTTCCTGGTTTTTACGAGCGCGAATCTCGAACTGGCCGATGGTATTTTCGTCGACTTGCAGCGATTCATCTCGACGCGGCTGGCCACATATCTGGTCTGGACCGTAACGCTGGTGGCAGGCTTCGCGATAATACTGGCTGCCAGCCCGTTTGGGCGAGTGAAGCTGGGCCGTGATGATGAGCAGCCCGCTTTCGGGCGATTCTCATGGTTCGCGATGCTTTTCAGTGCTGGTGTCGGCACCGGGTTGCTCTTTTGGGGTGTCGCCGAGCCTATTTTTCATTTTCAGGCCAATCCGTTTATCGCGAATGCCGGCATTGAACCGCGAAGTGAGATGGCAGCCACAGTCGCGATGCGTATCACGCTTTTTCACTGGGGGCTTCATGGCTGGGCCATTTACTCGATGGTCGGTTTGTGCCTCGGCTACTTCGCATTTCGCAAAGGCCTGCCGTTCACGGTCAGATCCGCGTTGTACCCTTTCCTCGGTGACAGAATTTATGGTCCCATCGGCCATGCAATCGACCTGCTCGCAATCTTCAGCACGGTTTTCGGGATCGCTACAACGCTAGGTCTTGGCGCCGCACAGATGAATGGTGCCCTGAAATATCTGTTTGACGTGGAGGTCTCTGCAACGAATCAGCTCATCCTGATTATCTGCGTTTCCGCAATTGCCACTTTGTCCGCAGTTTCCGGTATCAGGCGAGGTATTCGGCGATTGAGCGAATTGAATATCTGGCTCAGTCTGGTGCTGGTCGGCTTTGTAATATTGGCTGGTCCAAGCGCTGTCATCTTCGCAACCTTTTTCTCCGGAAGCGTCGATTACTTCGCAACGTTTCTCCCTATGGGTGTCTGGGTTGACCCGGATACCTCGAGTCACTGGCAGAGTACATGGACCATTTTCTACTGGGGTTGGTGGATTTCCTGGGGGCCGTTTGTTGGAATGTTCATGGCAACGATCTCGCGCGGCAGAACCATTCGTGAGTATCTGATCGCCACCCTGCTGGCGCCGACGATCACCGGTTTTTTCTGGCTGAGCGTTTTCGGCGCTACGGCACTTGATTTCGAACTGACGGGTAGCGGCGGCCTCGTTGAAGCCGTCAATGCAGACACGACTGCCGCATTATTCACCGCACTGGAAATGCTGAATGTCGAATGGGCAACCTTTGCCATTGTCATGTTGTCTGCAGTGTTGATCGTTACCTGGTTTGTCACGTCCTCGGATTCCGGCACCCTGGTTATTTGCACGATTTTGTGTTTCGGCAATACGAGACCGCCACATCGATTTCGCGTTTTCTGGGGAATGTCGATCGGACTCGTCGCGGGTGTTCTGCTGCTGGTCGGCGGACTTGGCACATTACAGGCGGCGTCTACCGCGATCGCCGTTCCATTTTCGATCGTGATGGTGCTGATGCTGCTTGGATTGGGAATATCGCTGTGGCAGACAGAGGCGCCGCTCATTCGGCGGCAACGCGCGGGATGACCATCTTCAGATATGAGCTAGCCGCACGATTTGCTTGCCGATGTTTTGCCCTTCAACGTATCGATAAAAGCCGTCGGCGCATTTTCAATACCATCGGGGCAGATTTCTTTGATGCTGGCTTGCAGTCATATGCTGTTGCGGTAGTTAAACGCCGCGTCGTAAGGAAACTTTGATTGCGGAATCGGGTACGGTAACCGCTATGGTGCGCATGCATAAGGTGGTCGAGCAAACGATCTATCGCCGGCGGCGGCAGTGTGCGGGCGGCTAACGTAAAATACTCAACAAATGTCCTGCGAGTTCTTTGGGTTTGGAAATAAAGGGGGAATGACTGGTATTCATGGTTATCACACGTTCGGGTGGTTGTGCCGCAATCATTGCCCGTTGTGATTTAGGAGATATGCCTCGGTCCTGTAGGCACTCGATATAAAAGCGAGGAATACGACCGTAATTCTCGGCAGTCAGCTTAATGTTTGCTCCCACCGGTTCCGTCGCTTCCGCTACCAGCTGTTCTATTGCCCAATTGGAATCTTCCTCAGAACAATCCATATAAAGTGGTTTTCGTGCTTTGTCCGGTGAGATGACGATGGCTTTGCCATCTTCGATAAATTCTGCCGCGGGCAGAATCTCATTGCCTTCATCATTCCCTGCAATGTCCAGTACGGATTGCCCATCAGTCAACATAAAAGCAGCAAGGTAAATCAATGATTCAACTCGAGCCGGCCTCTCTTCGGCCGCCTGGCTGATAACGGCTCCACCGGCACTGTGCCCAACCAGATAAACCGCTTCTTTGCTGAGGTCGATCGCTTCAATCGTAGTAGCAACGTAATTCGAAAGGGTTTGATCCTCAATTGGGGCAGGATTGTTACCGCGACCGGGCATATCCAGAGCAATAGCCGTCTGGCCAGCATCCTTTATTACGGGAAGCAATTTATTCCAACACCATGCACCGTGCCAGGATCCGTGTATGAGTATGAAGGTCACCACTAGTTCCTATAAAATCTGCTCGTGCAGTTGCACCATCAACGAACGGAATCCAGACTCATCACGCGATCCCGCGTTTGGCACGGGATGGAAGAACTAATGCCAGTTATATCTAAATGTAGCGCCGAACCAACGAGGTTTACCAAACGCAGCAAGGCTGCAGCCACAGACGGTTGAGAGGTCAAAACCGACTTCTTCGTATTCTATTTCATCAGCTATGTTATTTACGAAAAACTCGAGACCCCACTTCGTGTCTGCAGATGTGTAGCTAAGCCGTGCGTTCCCTATAACATAGGATTTTGTTTCAGTAGAGGTGTAGTTTGTTACATTACCAAAATAAGAATCAGCGTAATTGAAGTCTGCCTGTATCGCGATCGTTCCTTCCGAGGCCAATGACCACTCATAGCGAGCCATGCCTGAAGCGGTAATTTCCGGCGTAAAAGGCGGGATTTTATCAATTAGCAGCTGGTCGGTTCCACCTGGACCAGTAGCGAATGGCACATTCTCCATTGTCGCATCGACATAAGCGACCCCGAACATCAAATCCAGACCGTCAAATGGATTTGCAGTGAATTCAAGTTCACCCCCGAAATATTTACCGTCCACATTCTCAATAAAGTTCTGGCGTGCGAGGAATCGAAATGCCTGGACGTCATCATAAACATAATAATAGATGCTACCGTTCAGTGTTTTATTCCCGCCTATGTTGGACTTGAAACCTGTTTCATAGGACAACAGGACTTCGGGCCCATAAATAAACGGCGGCGGAGGATCAGCAGCTGTGACGTTTTGATTGAAGCCGCCGCCTTTTGAACCGCGGTTGACTCCGCCGTAGATGAGCAGATCGTCATTCGGGCTCCATTCGAGCTGTATTTTGCCCGACCAGAGTGAGTCGCTGCTGTGTAGACTGACGTTTGCGCCCGGCACAAGATCCGGTACTACTACGACATCGGAGGGAACCAGCACGAGACTGTTGACATGATTGTAATCCTTGCTGTCATCGATGAAACGCAGACCAGTGACCAGCGTTAACCTGTCCGTCAGGTCGTAATCGACCTGACCGAACAGTGAAATCGAATCCGCGCTGGCGTCGGCGAAAACCGTGAGTTCTGCACCCTCTAAACCCGGAGTGACTTGTGGCCCGCCAGCAGTAACTGCAGGGAAGCGGAGCCCGGTTCTGATGTCATCGATATCGTAGGTTAGGTAATATAAGCCGATAACCCAGCGGCTACGGTCGCGTTCGCCACTCAGGCGTATTTCTTCCGAGATCTGATCGGTTTTTGCAAATGCAGGGAAAATGGACGCATTAATCGCTGTCGAATCAATATCAAGGTAATTTTCCTTGTTGTAATACTTATAATCCGTGATAGAAACCAGTTCGATGTCACCTAATTGCCATGTGATCCTGGCGGTCAGCCCCGCAACATCATATTTGTTGCTTCGGTCAAAGGCGAAGTCCTTGACAATGGCAGGTCCAAACCCATCAGGATCAATCATGCCATACGCGTCACCACCTGGTACCGGCCGCACATCAGGAAATCCGATTCCGGAGCCAAAGAAACAGGTGGGACAAGTCGCTACCCCACCCGGACCAAAACCGGTACGGGTCTCAGTTGGTGATGAATCATAAGAGTTAACAGGATTGCCGAACTGGTCAAATTCCTGTATCGATGCATAGCTTTGATAAGGGCCCGTTGATATATTTTCGCTGCCACCGAATGCGCTTATCCAAAAATCTACGTCGTCATTCACGTCCCAGGTAAGTTGGGCACGTGCTGCAAAAATATTTTCATTCCATTCATCATCAGCACCGGGGAGCAGGTTTTCCAGGATCTCGTCATGCCGAGAATAATATGCTGATAGCCTGCCATTGACATTGTCTGTGAGCGGACCGCTTAGTGCGCCATCAAACGTGGTTTGGTCGTATGAGCCATACGTAAAATTTGTGAAGGCCTCGAATTCATCGGTTGGCTTTTTGGTAATGTAATGGACCAAGCCACCGGTGGCATTACGTCCAAATAGAGTGCCCTGCGGCCCTTTGAGAACTTCGACACGCTCCATGTCAAACAAGGCAAAGCGTGCGCCTTGTGTAGTTACTGTATATGCCTCATCGACGTAAATCGCAATTGGTGCTTCAGCACTATCACCGTAGTCGACTTGGGTAACGCCGCGAACATTAAACATTACGTGCTGGCCGGCAGATGAGCGGGACAGGTTTACGCCGGCTATCATTCGCACCAGGTCGGTGCTTTCATCGTATCCCAGTTTTTCCAGTTGCGCTCCACTGAATGCGCTAATTGCAATGCCAACGTCTTGAATGGCCTGCTCACGTTTCTGTGCAGTGACAATTATTTCTTCCAGCACCGAATCAGCGAATACGGCCTGTGAATTTATCGAAAAAAAGATGATCCAGATGACGCGGGTCAGATTTCGAAGTTGACTCATTTTCGTTCTCCCACCTGTTTTTTATTGGTGACTTTCTTCAAATCACTATCGATTTATGATAATAATGGGCGGTTCACTCATTATAATAATATTTCTGCGCTTGTCCAAGCCACAACATTGTTGATTGATGCTCAATCTGCCTGGTGAATTACCGAGATGGCTTTGACACATACGATTCTGATGACCAATGCGACTCATATTGATCGCAATTTCATAGGCATACAATGGACGCTATGTAATGTTTACAGTAGATGTTGATACCGGGGGCACCTTCACCGACGGGCTATTCAGCGACGGCAAGCGAGTCGTCTGGACAAAAGTAGATACCACGGAGCATGACCTTACGATTGCCTTCAACAATTGTCTTCAGATGGGCAGTCAAAAACTTGGTTTTGAAAATGTCACAGAATTCCTGGAAGCGGTCGATATAATTCGGTGGTCGAGCACGATCGCAAGCAATGTACTGGCGCAAAAAAACGGACCCAGATTAGGCCTGTTTGTTGTAAGCGGTCACGAGGATGCATTGTATTCCTCGCTGAATCCTGACCCTTCAATAGGGTTTCTCATAGAACGCTCCAACATAATTGGTTTATCACAACCGGTCAGCATCGATGAGGTCCAGAAAGAAGTGAAAGCCCTCTTGGAAAGAGGCGTCAGACGAATTTGCGTCTCGTTCAAGGACAGTTTTTATGACAACGAAGAAGAACAGCTGGTTAAGAAAACCATAGCCGAACAGTATCCGGAACATTACTTGAGCAGTATACCTGTCTTGACAGGAGAAGAAATCTGCAAGCACCCGGATGACTCGACGCGAACGCGGGCCGCACTCCTCAATGCCTATGTTCATGGACCGATGGCGTCGTCTCTATTCACGTTGGAAGATAACTTGCGGGATAATTATTACCTGCGTCCTTTACTAATTGGACATATCAATGGCGGTGTGGCCAAAGTATCAAAAACGACGCCAATTAATACCATTGAATCGGGTGCAATTTTTGGAATCCATGGCGGCGCATACTTTTCGAACGTCTATGGCCTGGACAAAGTCATGACACTGGATGTTGGCGGTACGACGACCAAGATTGGACTGATATCAGATGGCAAGCCTGTAACTTCCCGTTCAAATGATATTTTCGGCATCCCCCTGAAGCTCCCCCTCATGGATCTGCATAGCATTGCCTTGGGAGGAGGAACGGTCGCACGAGTTGGGACTGGTTCAAACACCAAGATCACATTGGGTCCTAAGAGCATGGGTAGCTATCCGGGACCTGCTTGCTACGATCTGGGCGGGACCGAGGCAACTTTGACAGATGCACTTCTCGCCCTGAAATATCTCGACCCGGACTACTTTGCCGGTGGTACCAGAAAGCTGAATGTGGCAAAAGCGGAAGAAGCTATTCAAGAGAAGGTTGCGCATTCACCGGGCACCAATATGTCTGAAGCGGCTTCCCGAATTATGGACCAAGCCATAACGATGATCGCCGAAAAGACTGGCGAAGTCTGCGACAAAAAAGAAATAGACCCAAAAGATTTCTCACTTTTTGCATTTGGCGGAAATGGAGGAATCCTGGGGTGCTATGTTGCTGAAAGAATCGGAATCAACCGCGTATACATTTTTTCCGTTAGCCCTGTTTTTAGTGCATTCGGATCATCAACGGCTGATATTTCCCATACTTACGAATACGCATCATATACGCCGCTGGAAGATTTTAGCAGGCTTAAGGAAATTGTAAGTGGCCTACAAGAAGAGGCATTAAGGGACATGAAAGGTGAAGGACTGAATTTAGACGAAGTTCAGCTTGGTTTAACTTTCGAAATCAGCGATGGAGAGAAACCCCCGGTTCCAATTGAAACTGCTTATCTCGAATTTAACTCTATCAATGACGTAGAGCAGGTGAGAGGCCTCTTCGATAAAGTAACAGCTCAAGGCTACGCCCGAGATAAGCTCCTGGTCGAACTGGTAACGTTAAGAGCCTGGTGTACTACAAGGAGATATGAACCACCCGTATTTGAGATCGAAAATTCTGATTCAACCGGTGCAATAAAGGGAGAAAGGGAGCCAATTTGGGCCGGCAACGCTGCTTTGACCTCCATCTATGACTGGAATCTCCTGAAAAGCGGCAATGTCTTAGCCGGACCGGCGATCGTTGAATCAAATGACATTAGTTACCTGGTGCCAATAGGCTGGACTCTGACCGTCGATCAGTACAAGAACGCCCTGATCGAGAGGGGAGAATAAGAATTATGGAAACTCGATTAACTATAACTGAATACTTGGAAATAGATCTTGACGAAGAGATGTGGTACTGCAGCCAATGTAACACAAGACTGAATTCGGCCAGGCAAAACTACAAGGAAGCGTGTCGTCTGCATAATCGGGATCCGAGAGAAATTCACCAGCCATTAGTAGACGAAGAATACAATTTTGCTCCGGATCCAACGTGGATGCGCATAATGGAGTTTTATTGTCCCAATTGTGGAATACAAATTGACACTGAATATTTGCCTCCGGGGCATCCCGTCACCCACGATATCGAAATTGATTTGGATTCTCTAAAATCAAGACTGAAAACGGGTGAATACAAGATTGAAAACAAACGATTAGTGGGGCACTAGTTTTGAACGCAATTGATATAGATGTTGGTGGCACATTTACTGACTTGGTGCTGAATTTCGACAATAAGACCACTTACAGAAAAGCGCCCACCACACCGCATGATCTCTCAACATGCTTCATCAACGTGATCGACGAAGCAGCGGATGAATTGAATCTGGACTTAGAGGAACTACTGCCGGAAATTGAGATCGTGCGATATTCCACGACAGTGGCCATGAACAGGCTTATTGAGAGGAAAGGACCAAAGCTGGGTCTTATCGCGACAGAGGGTCATGAAGATGCGATCCTCATCGGCAAGGGCGCTCAATGGGTAGATGGTCTCAGGCCGACGGAAAAGAGGAACGTCGCGGTTCAGAATAAGCCGCAACCGCTTATTACGAGAGACATGATCGTTGGCGCTAAGGAACGGATTGACCTAAAGGGCAAGATTATCCGGCCTCTCAATGAGGATGATGTAAGACAGAAAGCCAACTACTTGATCGATAAGGGCGCCAAAGGCCTGGTTGTGTCCCTGCTTTGGTCACCGGTTAATCCTGCTCATGAAATCCGGATCAGAGAAATTATCAGGGAAGAGTACAAGGCCTATTATCTTGGATACTTACCTATCATTCTTGCCCATGAAGTCGTGGGCAGAATGGGAGAATACCAGAGAACCATTACAGCAATACTCGACGCGTATTTGCAAAAAGGCATGCAGATTGAGCTGTCAGCAATGTGGGACAAACTTCGTGACTATGGCTATCGTGGTCCCTTCATGATGGTACACAATTCCGGAGGCATGTCAGAGGTGTTCAAGACTGACGCAGTTCGAACCTACAATGCGGGACCGGTTTCAGGGCTGATGGGTGGCTACCATATTGCTTCGGAACTTGGATATAAAAATGTGATTACGGCAGATGTTGGCGGGACAAGTTTTGATATTGGTCTGGTCGTCGACAAAAGTGTCAGGAGTTACGATTATGAACCTATCATCGACCGGTGGATGGTAGGAATAACAATGATCGAGACCCTGTCAATTGGCGGTGGCGGAGGTTCAATTGCGTGGATAAATGAAGTTGCCGGTGACGTGCTTGAAGTTGGGCCCAAAAGTGCAGGCTCGAATCCCGGGCCGGCTTGCTACAACATGGGCGGCAATGACCCAACGGTTACGGATGCTGATTTACTCCTCGGTTACATCAACGCGGATTATTATTTTGGCGGCAGGATGGTGTTGAGTAAAGAACTGGCTGAAGAGGCGATACGGAACAAGATTGCCGATCCACTGGGAATTGAAGTTATTGAGTGTGCATACCTGATACGGCAGATCGTCGGCAGCAACATGGCTGCCGCTATAAGAAAAGAAATTCATCTCAGGGGCTATGACCCCAAAAACTTTGTGCTTTTCGCAGTTGGCGGTGCAGGACCGACGCACGTGGCGAGTTTTAAGGAAGACGTCGAGAACGCAGTAATCTTTCCTTCCTCTCCGGTCTTTTGCGCGGAAGGGTCTTCCGTTATGGATATCATACATTTATACGAATTTTCTCAGCGCATGATTTTTATGGAGCCTGTGACCAAGAAAATCGTCGTGGATTATGAGCAGTTTAATAATATAGTTAACTCATTGATTGATAAGGCAACAAAAGAATTTAGAGGCGAAGGCTTGCCGGTGGACAAGATAGTATTCAGCCTGGAATTGGAGATGTTGTATGGTGGACAGGCACAGAATAAGCGGGCCCTGTCTCCCACGCTCTTGATAGAAAGCGAGGAAGACGCCGAAGCGGTATATCAGGATTTTGAAAAGGAGTTTAGCGCCGCCTTCAGCCCTGTCATCGTGTACCCGGAAGGCGGGGTCTATATAGACGCCTTCGTATTGAAAGCGTCTATCGTTACACCAAAGCTGAAGTTGCAGAAATATGCGCTGGAAGGAGAAGACCCCACAGCAGCGCGAAAGGGTTTGAGAGACATGTATTGGGGCGAAAGCGGTTTTGTGGAAAGCGATGTCTTCGACTACGCCCTGCTCCAGGCGGGGAATACAATCGAAGGCCCCGCAGTTGTTGAGGCTGAGTTTACAACCATCGTTGTTCCACCCAGCATGAAGTTGTACCTAGATAAGTTCAAGCTGGCGGTACTTACAGCGAAATAGATGAGGATACACACATGCCTATACCTACAGATACTCAAAAATTGCAGTGTTTAAAACCTGCAGTTTTATCAGAAGGTGACAAAAAGGCTCTTGGCATGTTTAAGCCAGGGGAATATGAAATCGGATTCGAGCGGATTAACAATATTCTGGATGAGTCCAAAACACTCTTTGTTCGCTCATGCCGTTCAAATTTAGGTTCTGCTGGGGACTTGATGACGTGTATTTCCAGTGCCCAGGGAGATCTGTCCAACACAGCGTGTGGGACATATCTCCACGCTGTCATTCAGCCAGCGATAGTGAAATTCATACTTCAGAATTATCAGGAGAATCCTGGCATTAACGACGGTGATATCTGGTTTGCCAACGATGCATTATATGGCGGAATTCATAATCCCGATGAAGTCGTTCATATCCCGATATTTCATGAAGGAAGGCTTCTCGGTTGGGCAGGGGCTGCTGTACATACGCCCGAGACAGGAGCCGTTGAACCGGGTGGTATGGCCGTTAGGGCCCAATCACGATTCGAGGAGGGAATGAATTTTCCGCCAATGCGCATCGGTGAAAATCATGAGCTCAGAAATGATAGTTTAGAATTGATGACTGCTTTCGGCATTCGCCAGCCTCATGTAGTGATTGTGGATTTAAAGGCCAAGGTGGTCGCCGCAAGCAGGATCAGAACCAGGATTCTGGAAATGGTTGAAGACAAAGGCGTTGATTTTGTCAAAGCACTTCTGGACAAGATGGTTGTGATAGCCGAGGAAGTAGCGCGCAAACGAATTCGTTCGTTTCCTGATGGGAAATTCAGGTGCGTAAATTTTATGGATGGTGTTGGATTTGAGGAAGGATTAGTCCGACTCAGTTATCTAACCCTGCATAAAAAAGATGACAAGATTACTCTTGACTTTACAGGTACCGGCCCAGAACAACCATACGCGTATAATTCTCATGTGACTTCATCGGTGGGTCATGTATCCAATTTCGTTTATGAATACATTTTTCACGACTTACCCATCAGCAGTGGTTCGTTTGGTCCTATTGATTTTGTATTTCCACGCGGGAGTGTGCTAAATCCCGGTGAGAGAGCAGCAACCAGTTGTGCAGTGGAAGGGGCAATAGGACTCATGTGTGGCGTCCATAATTGCTTTGGAAAAATGATGATGCCATTGGCAGATGGGCATACACAGGTCGCCGCCTCACAGGGGAATATCGGCACCGGATGGGGAGCCGCCGGCACGACGCAATGGGGATTGCCCTTTGCTGACGTTATGGCCTACTCGTTGAACACAGAGGGACAAGGGGGCCGGGTAAATCAGGATGGCATTGATTCCTTTGGCTTTGCCTGGTGCGTGTTTGGGAGAGCGCCGAATGTAGAAGAAGTCGAAAATGAGTTTCCGATACTCATTCCTGTGAGCTCGCATTGGACTGATTCCTGTGGGCATGGGAAATACAGGGGTGGCGTTGGCACCATACAAATTTGCGTCTCTCATGGCACGCCTGATATTTATCATTTTGCTTATTCCGGAAACAGTAAGTTTCAACCGCAGCAACCAATGTATGGCGGCTATCTTCCGCCAACTGAACCAGGAATCGATGTTACAGGTGCTGACATAATGGAACAGATGGCAGCTGGTGAATTAGATCTGAAATTGGACTTCAGAGATTTGCTGGATAAGCGGAAGATAAACGGGCAGTGGAACTTTAGATTTCTCGCCCGCGATTCAGTTCGCTTTGACGAAGGAGACATCATTACCTTTGCATTTTCAGTCGGTGGCGCCGGCTATGGTGACCCGTTAGATAGAGATCCTGAGCTCGTTGTCAAGGACGTGAAGCTGTCACTAATCTCCAAGTGGTCCGCAGAAAACATCTACCATGTGTCATACGATGAAGAACGGTTCAAGGTAAATGTGTCGGAGACAAACGATCTTAGGGCCAGGGAAAGACAAAGCAGATTGGAGAGAAGTACGCCGTATGATGAATTTATCGACGACTGGTTGAAACAATCTCCTCCTGAAGAGGCTTTGAAGTATTATGGTTCATGGCCGGATGCCGAGGTAATAAACCCGATAATCAGGCTGTGATTGTTAGTGCGGTAAACTGAATAAGGAAAAACGAAAGACTCTACGGAGAGGCCGGATTTTCCTGCCTCTTCTTTTTTCATTTGCCGGTACGCTAGAGAATATTCCAATTCCTCTATTCATGAGGGATCCCACCAAGATCACAAATGCTATCCGATCGCTCCAGGGCTTCTATGGATTGCGAGGCGTAACTTGTTACAGTGATCCGACTCTCGAAGTGGAAGCATTGGGATGCGAGCTGGATTGGACCGATTATCCGCCACAAATCACAAAACGCCCGTCCGTAGCCTCGATTACAAAGTCCCGTGTCGACGGCATTGTCGAGTTAGGTAGGATTCCCATTGTCCTGGAGGTAATCAAGCGGCTGAATATCATACTCAGTGACGTCATTCTGCTGGCGACCATTACTGGTCCCCTGACTTTGGCACGATACCTAAGCGGTGACGACTCCTCTACACCTGATAGAGAGATTCTGAATCTCGCAGCCAGCGTCACCCTTAATCTGACCCGCAGTTTCGGGGAAGCCGGTTTGGACATTCCTCTCATCAGAGAAGAACAACTGCGGGATTGGACCGATGAGACAATTTCAACCCTGAAGAGCATCTATGCGCCCATCTGGAATACAGCCAGATTTTATGGAATGCAACCCATACTGTCAGTCAAAAACGCCGAGACGGATAGGATTCCTTACCTATATCAAGTTGCAGATTGTGTAACCGTGTGGAATTCAAGTCTCTTGAGCGACAAATCGATAAAACGCGTTGGTTTTTCTATGCCAGCTCAATCCCTCGCTGATTCACCTGAGTCCATCCGCACTCGTCTCGAAAAGGATCTGCCCGAGAGCCAACTTGAATCCGGGAGAATCATCATAGTAACGACGGACGAAGAAATTCCATTGGATATCAACAGAGAAGCTCTTATAGCTGGAATAAATACCGTTCAGAGTTATGTAGACCCCAATTGAAGAGAAACAAAATCAGGAATAGTATTGCAATGATAATGAAGACCGCTGCATACCTACACTGCCAACCTGAACTTGATGTGCTCAAAGCTCATATGTTCTCGAATATGAAGATACCGGGCCAATGTTGATCAACGAAGGCGATCTGTTGTGGACACCTGGTCGCGATAAAATTGAGCGATCCAATTTGAGCAGCTTCATGAGCTGGTTAAATTCAGAAAGATCGTTGGACATCACGGACTACAATGGCTTGTGGCAGTGGTCTGTGGAGCACCTGGAAGATTTTTGGCAGGCAGTCTCAGATTATTTTGAGGTTGAATTATCTGCCCCATACAAATGCGTGTTAGGTAAGAAAATAATGCCGGGCGCAGAGTGGTTTTCCGGGGCGAAACTCAACTACGCTCAACACATCATGCGGCAAGAGCGGCCAGACACCACAGCTATTCATTTTCTCAGCGAGTTGTCACCTGTTGTGACCCACATGTCCTGGCAAGAGTTGGCCGGGAAAGTCAGAATTCTTGCAACGCAGCTTCGCTGTCTTGGCGTCGAGCCCGGCGATCGGGTCGTGTCATTAATGCCGAATATTCCGGAAACGGTTATTGCCATGTTGGCCACGACCAGCATTGGGGCCGTCTGGTCGAGCTGTTCCCCCGACTTTGGCTCTCGAAATGTGCTCGAACGCTTTGCGCAAATCGAACCGCGAATACTTTTCTGTGTGGATGGTTACCGATATGGAGGTAAAGACTTCGAACGCAGCGATATTGTCGGCGAAATCATAAGTCGCCTCGATTCATTAGAGCATGTCATTTACCTACCCTATCTCAATAAGCATAGCGAAGGTCCCAAAACAGGAAACACAAGCAATTGGCATGAACTGCTCGATCAGCCGCCTATTGCCGCAAATGAATTTGAATTCGAACAAGTGCCATTCGATCATCCATTGTGGATACTGTTCACATCCGGCACCACAGGTTTGCCTAAACCGATTGTACAGGGTCATGGTGGCATAACGCTGGAGATGCTGAAGTACGTTGGTTTTCACCTGGATATTAAACACGCAGATTGTCTGTTCTTCTTTACTACATCGGGTTGGATGAGCTGGAATATCGTTGTTAGTGCACTGATCGGCGGTGCGAGGATCGTGCTATATGATGGTCATCCGACTCATCCGGATCCCGATATTCTTTGGCAGATGGCTGCCGACATCAAAATGACCGTGTTTGGCTGTAGTCCCACCTATGTACAACTCCTGAATAAGGTCGGTGTCGTACCCAAGAACGATTATGACCTTACAAGCCTACGAGAAATCCTGATGTCTGGTTCGCCAGTATCCCCAGAAACTATGGCCTGGTTCTACCAAAATGTTAAGGAAGATTTATGGGTCGTTTCGGCAAGCGGCGGGACGGACATGTGTTCAGCGATCGTGGGTGGTGCAATTACGCAACCAGTCTACGCAGGCGAAATTCAGGCCCAGTGTCTGGGTGTCGATACACATGCTTTTAACGAAAATGGAGAAAAAGTTCTTGGTGAAGTAGGCGAACACGTCATATTACAGCCTATGCCATCCATGCCGCTGTACTTCTGGGGTGACTCAGATTTCCGGCGCTATAACGAATCGTATTTCGAAGACTTCCCCGGGGTATGGCGACATGGTGACTTCATCAAATTCAACTCTCGTGGCGGAAGTTATGTCTACGGCCGTTCTGACTCAACTCTAAACCGATTTGGAGTACGCATCGGAACCGCAGAGATTTACAGGGCTCTAGAGTCACTGAACGAGGTCGAAGATTCTTTAATCGTTAACCTTAATCTTCAGGATGGGAAGTTCTTCATGCCTTTGTTCGTCAAGCTGTCAGATACACTGGTTCTCAATGAAGAAATCAAGGAAAAGATCTGCAAGAAGCTGAGAACCGAATGTTCGCCACGGCATGTGCCAGATGAAATCAACCAGATCAATGCCATACCGTACACATTGACTGGCAAAAAACTTGAGATTCCGGTTCGAAAAATCCTGCTTGGAACGCCAGCCGAGAATGCCGCGAATCCAGGTGCTATGGCTAATCCGCAGTCATTGGACTATTTTATGCATTACGCCAAGAGTCACACAAATAATCTGTCGACTTAATTGCACTGATTGCTTGTGTCATGGTTCTTTAAAGCGGGCCAAAATTTCTCTGGAGCGATACCGTGGAAGTGGTTTTTTACTAAGATTTAGTGTTTATCTATGTGAGGTGTGAATATCCATGTCATTTAGTGTTGAAATTCCCTACGGGGCGTACTGGAGTACTCCCTTTGCAAAGTGGCAAGGAACTCTGTCGAACTTACATAGCGTAAGATTTGCCGCCCATGTAGCAAAGCAGGAATTGGAGCGGCGCGAGATTGCGGTTGAAGTATTTGATTTCGGCGTTTTGGGCATAACGACGCCACAACAGGGTTCGTTTTATGGTCTACCCTGGTTAACCGGCATGATTGGTGCTGGGCATGTGAGTGGGCCGACAATAAGTCAGGCCTGCGCTACCGCTGCGCGTTGTATGCTTACCGCGACACAAGAGATAGAAACGGGACTCGCCTCATGTGCGCTGACAGTTGCCTGCGAGCGCCATTCCAATAGCCCACATATCTATTACCCGAATCCGAAAGGGCCAGGCGGTTACGGAATAACTGAGGATTTCGCGCTTGATAACATGACTCGTGATCCGCTTGGGCAACACTCCATGCTCACAACTGCGGAGAATGTTGCGGCAAAGCACCATATCTCAACGGGGCAACAGCATGAATTAGTGCTGCGGCGCGAGGAGCAATATCGCATGGCCCTGGAGAATGATCGTGCCTTCCAAAGGAAGTACATGACATTACCCTTTGATGTTCCTAGCCCGGATTACCGCAGAATTGCGGCATCGCTGGATGGCGATGAGGGTGTTATGGAATCAACCCCTGAGGGTTTGGCGGCATTGAAACCTATTCTTGAGGACGGGACCGTAACGGCCGGGGGGCAGACTCACCCGGGTGACGGTAACGCGGCAATGGTGATTACAACACCGGAACGGGCGGGTGAACTAAGCACCAATCCGAATATTGCGATTCGTATACTGGGATTTGGGCTTGCCCGTGTTGAGTTGGGCTATATGCCTGAGGCGCCGATACCGGCGGCGAAAATGGCGCTGGAGTCTGGTAACAGAAAGATTGAACAGGTCGATGCCATCAAGACACATAATCCCTTCGCCGTAAATGACCTGGTCTTTGCCAGTGAGACCAAAACCGATGCGATGGAAATTAACAATTATGGATGCTCACTTGTATGGGGTCATCCAAGTTCGGCAACAGGGCTTCGTTCTGTCATTGAACTAATTGAAGAATTGGTTATGCGTGGTGGTGGTCTTGGGCTGTTTACCGGCTGTGCCGCTGGCGATTCAGCTATGGCTGTGCTGATTGAAGTAGCTGACCGTTGATGCCAGTAAAGGAGAACTGACCTGCCCCCTGTACCGACTCCACTTTGAAAGTGAGAGTTCCGGTCCGTTGAACGAACCGGGGACCGAAGCATAGGTTTCAAAATAGCAAAGAGTCTGTCACCGCAACGGACCACAAAAGTGGAGCGCTCATAATGTCACTGACCAGGCGATCACCTCGCACGTCGGAGTCCGGGCCGAACGGAAATTCCGTATGGAGCCGCCTCTCATTACGGCTGAAAGATAACGCCGAGGGGTTTGGGCCGTTAAAGGGGAGTTTGTCGGCGTGGCGCATTGGGATGATCTGGCTTGCGGCCAACCTGGTGGTGACAACCCTCCTGACCGGAACTCTCTTCGTACCGGGAGTATCGTGGCCGCTCGCCTTGGGCCTCATTGTGCTGGGTTCGATGATGGGCGGAGTAGTGCTGGTTCTGGTCGGCAATATGGGCACCCGCACCGGCCTTCCCACCATGTCATTGGCCAAGGGTGCGTTTGGGCTGCGCGGTTCCTTTCTACCCGCGGCGGCCAATGTTGTCATACTGATGGGGTGGGTCTGGGTACAATCCATGCTTGCAGGAGTGACGGTGAATTTCCTCGTCGAACAGGCCACCGGCTTCTCAAGCCCGGTTCTGTTTTCCGTGCTCTGCCAGTTGCTCGTCGTGTGCCTTGCGATCTTCGGTCACGAGGGCATCTCCAAGGTCGAGCCGTGGCTGGCGCTCATCATTCTGGCGATCATGACCTACATCTTCACCGTTGCGTTCAATTCCTACCCGGTGTCGGACTTCGCGGCTCTGCCGGTGGATGAGGAGCTGGGGTGGTCCGGGATTGCCGTACTCGACGTCGTCATCGCCATGGCCATCTCCTGGACCGTTCTTTCAGCCGAATTCAACCGCCTCGCCAAGTCCCAGATGGCGGGAGTTGTCGGATCGGCCATCGGGTATGTTTTATCGACGGTGCTGGCTATGAGTCTGGGTGCGACCGCTATCGCCTACGTTGTACTCGACGGCGGCGCGGCCGTCAGCTTTGATCCTACCGTCATTGTCGCAGTTTTCGGTGCACCGCTGGCGGTCGTCATCTTCCTTTCCGTCATGGCGACGAACACGATGGCTGTTTATGGAATGGTCTCCTCAGTGGTAAACATAACTCCGTCGCGCAAGCTGAAGTTCTTGCCCACAGCGCTGGTTCTCGGCGCCATTTCCATTGTCGGTACCACCTGGCAGGCACTGCTGGACCAATTCACCGCGTTCCTGACTGTGATTGGCGCACTTTTCGTTCCAGTCTTTGCCATCATGATTGTGGACTACTACATCGTGCACAAAGGTCATTACGGCCGCGACATCCTCCGTGGGCACGGTGGCGAGTTCTGGTATAAGGGCGGCGTCAATATCGCCGCTGAGGCCGTTTGGGTCGTCGGAGCCGTTTCCTCCCTGCTGCTGACTTACGTGGCTCATAGCCCCATCGGTGCTACCGTGCCGAGCTTCGTCATCGCCTTCGTCTTGTACCTGGGCTGGGCTCTGGCGACAAAGAGCGTCGTCAGAGACAAGCTGGTGTCTACTCACTTGGCGACCGGGAAGCCGAACGTAGCCCCTGCGGATAGTTAGTCTCAGCTAGCCGAGCGCAGCCTGCATTGAATTCTGCTCAAGCACCTTATTCACGTTATTCGAGATCTATGTCGGGAATGATCTTGTCAAGAAAGAGAGCGCTCAAACTCGGCAATTCCGTCCCGTAAATGTTCCAGCTGTTGAATACCGCAAGCAGATCTCGTTTCGGATAGACCAAAAGAAGCTGTCCGCCCCAGCCAATGCCGGCAATTACTTCGCAGGGTAATTCCGGATCGCTGCAGAAGGTCCACCACTGGTAACCGTAGCCAGCTTGCCAGGGGGGTGTCGCCGTCCATAGTCCACGGGTGGGGCTTTGCTTCCACTGTTGCACCCAGCCCGGAGCGAGCAATTGTTTGTCATCCCAGACACCGTCGCGCAGATACAGGTAGCCGATCCGAGCCAGGTCTTCTGTCTCAAGATACAGCCCGGCAACGGTGTCCGCCCTGCCGCCCGGCGTCTTTTTCCAGTAATACGCTTTGATGCCCAGCGGTTCGAACACATGCTCTTCCACATACTCCTCGACGCGAACGCCCGTCGCTTCTTCCAGAATTCGTGACAACAGTTGACTCGCGCCGCTGTTGTAGGTGAATGTGGTTCCTGGTTGCTGAAGCATCGGCTGGTCCAGAACGAACTGATCCCAATCGTCGACGCGTTCCATTCTGGTGGAGATATTGTTCGGGTCGTTATAAGAGGTAGACTCCTCATTCCAGTCCATGCCGACCCGCATGGTCAGCAGATCTTCGATCGTGATGCTGCGTTTCAGCTCATCGTCATTCTGAACTTCAAGACCAGACAGGTATTCGACTACCCGGGTATCAAGCGATGGCATTTCTTCGCGCTGGATGGCGGCGCCGATCGCGGCGGCAGTGACGCTTTTGGTGATCGACTGAACGGTATGCAGTGGCGTGCCCTTGTAAAAGGGGTGCCAGTCCGGGTTGAAATAGCTGTAGGGATCGTCGCTCTTTTCCCGACCTTTGTTCACCGCCTCATAGTCGTGCTGATAACTCAGGTCGGCGAGCAAATAGCCTTTGTGTATGAGAAGAAACCGGTTGACGTTGCCGTATGAGCCGCTGCCAAGCAACTCGTCGATTCCTTCAATCAGAGCTTGATTCCCCGCACGCAGCGCAGATGATGCGACCGGCCAGGTTTCGCCGGGCCAGATATGCGATATATCCGTACCGGTATCGTTGCGATCTGCTCGATCACCACTCTGTCCCGATTCTGGCGATTGCATACATGCGCCGATCGCGAGCAGGCACACGGCGATAATGGACAATGAGCGCATTTCTTTACCTCTTTTCCCTTTGTCTATTTGGCGAAACGTCGATTCTCTGTCGTAAACGCTAAACGTTCTGTTCGTGCCAGGCCGCCAGCATTTCTGCCTCGCGTTCGGCGCTTAGCCCTGCGCGCATATTATTGCGGCGATCCTCGG
>PVMS01001312.1_pt1 | contig 19629 bp, 16 predicted proteins | sample 1853461 | NCBI WGS metagenome assembly PVMS01 (sample SAMN08582032, study PRJNA380276) | Marine sediment metagenome, whole genome shotgun sequencing project. | isolation source: ocean sediment barecode stripped | collected 2017 | reverse complement strand
TCATGCGAGTAGCGCTTACCATTGCGGGTTCGGATTCTTCAGGCGGTGCCGGAATCCAGGCTGACCTAAAAACATTTCAAGCACATGGCGTCTTTGGCATGAGTGCTGTCACCGCAGTTACCGTTCAAAATACACAAAAAGTTTATGACATTCAGGAGATACAGCCAAAGATTGTCCACGAACAGATTATTTGTCTTTTTGATGACATCGAAATCCATGCCGTAAAAATCGGAATGGTTTCAAGCATTGAACTGATCCAGACTATCGCAAAGGCATTAAAAGCTGTAAAACCCCCGGCTATTGTTCTCGATCCGGTGATGATTTCTAAAAGCGGATATCGCCTGCTGAATCAGGATGCCCAGGATGCCTTGACACAATATCTTTTTCCTTTGGCCGAAGTTGTCACGCCCAACATTTATGAAACCGAAGCGCTCATCGGCAAAAAAATTGCCGGTGTAGATGACATGAAAAGTGCTGCCATTGACATCCTGAAGCTTGGATCCAATAAAGTGGTCGTCAAAGGGGGACATCTTGAAGAAGACAGCGCTACGGACATTCTCTATGATGGACAGGAATTCAAAGCGCTGGAAAGCCAGCGGGTTGAAACAAAAAATACCCATGGCACCGGCTGCACGTTTTCTTCAGCCATTGCAGCGAATATTGCCCTGGGTAAGGAGTTTTTCGAAGCCGCAACCCATGCAAAGGCATATATCACAGGAGCTATAGAGCATTCACTGTCCATCGGTAAAGGCCATGGACCAACCCATCACTTTTACGATTTATATGCTAAAGCAGGAATAAAGTGATCTGATTATTTTTAACAAATCCTTTAGTTTCTGTAAAATTGGAGAAAAAAGATGAGTTCGGATACGAATAATAAGGTTCAAGGAATTGGAACAGACACCCGCAAGGTGGCTTATGCGGTTGTGCTGGTGGCCATCGGTGTGGCCCTTGCTCCATACACTTCATTTCCCATAGGTATTGCAAAGGTAAACCCTACCCAGCATTTTGTAAATGTTCTCGGTGCGGTTCTTCTGGGACCCTGGTGGGCAATGACGATTGCTGGGGTTATCGGTGTGATCCGCAACGTAATGGGGGTCGGAACCTTACTGGCCTTCCCGGGCGGTATGATCGGGGCGCTTCTGGCCGGTTTTCTTTACCTTCGGAGGTGGAGTATCTACGAAGGTGCCACCGGTGAAATCATCGGCACAGGTTTCATCGCACCTGTTGTCAGTGCTCTCTTGGTGGCACCGATTCTGATGGGAAAAGCCATTCCTCTCTTTGCCCTGATTCCTTCATTCTTGGCCAGCACCGTGGCTGGTGCTGTCTTGGGTGTGCTGGCATTAAAACTGCTTCACCGTGCAGATATCATAGATCTAAAATCCTATGCGGATTTACCGGAGACAGAAAAAAACGGAGGATAGTTATCTTTATGTTCACCGTCGACTCTAAGGCCGATGACAGTTGTTTTGTTGCATTCCGCTTAGAGGGGGGAATGCAAAAGATATATCCATTCAAGAAAAGAAATATCTGCAAGGAACATCATTGTCGCTATTAAACCAATTTAAATGTAATGTCTTTATCAATCATAAAAACCGATCGGGTTCGATACACTTACCAGAAAGCCGGCGCCCAATGGATTCTCGACGACATCAACCTAAAAATTGAACAAGGTGAGTATATACTTCTTTGTGGCGCCAGCGGTTCAGGCAAATCGACCCTTTGCAAAACGTTTAACGGACTCATTCCTAACTTTTATGGCGGCTCGCTAAAAGGAGAGGTATGTGTTGCGGGATTAATCACGACCCAGCATTCTGTGGGGACCCTGTTCGAACATGTGGGCATGGTATTTCAAAACCCAGAGGCTCAACTGTTCAACTTTACGGTGAAGCAGGAAATCGCTTTTGGCCTTGAAAGTTTAGGGATGCCTCGTGCCGAAATCGAGACACAGCTTGCGAATATCTCGGAACTGGTTGACATTTCAGACCTTTTAAATCGCAATCCCCATGAAATTTCCGGTGGTGAACAGCAACTGGTGACCATAGCGGCCATACTGGCACTCGATCCGAAACTGATCGTGCTCGATGAACCGTATGCCAACCTGGACCCGGTTAATGTGCGCCGGATTCGAGATCTTCTAAAAACGATTCACCGGCAGGGAATGGCAGTCCTCATTAGCGAGCATCGTTTGCGGTATACCGTGCCAGATGTGCAGCGGATGGTGGTTTTACACCAGGGACGTGTGGTGTTGGATGGTCCGCCTACAGAAGTACTGCCCAAGGATGTGGAATCCTTTGGCCTAGAGCTCCCCCTGGCGGTGCGTTCAGGACTACAACTCGGTTTGAAACAGCTTCCTCTAGACGTGGCGGCATTGCAATCAAGCGTCACCTCAAACCAAGCCTTACCTGATTTGAAACCGATCCCTTTGGCCCCTCCGTCCAATGAAGCCGAAACCGTACTAAAAGCAGAGGACATTTCATTTGTTTTAAATGGTGATTCTATTATAAGCCAGATCAATCTTACCCTGAAGCAGGGGGAATGCCTGGCTGTAGTGGGGGCTAACGGCGCCGGTAAGACCACTCTTCTCAAGCTATTGAACGGATTGTACCGTGCATCACGGGGCCGAGTTATCATAAAGGGACACGACACCGCACAACTTAAAGTATCCCAACTGGCCCGCCATGTGGGTATTGCCTTTCAGAATCCAAACAACCAGTTTTTCAAGCTGTCCGTACGCGATGAAATAATAGTGGGAGCCCAGGCTCTTGAATGCTATGACGAAAAATGGCTAAAAGAATTGACTCGACTGTTCCGCCTGGACCCCCTTCTGGATCGTTCTCCCTACCGTTTAAGCGGTGGAGAAAAAAAACGGGTGGCGTTTGCCGCCGCCCTGGCTGCAAAACCTGCAATTCTAGCTCTGTACGAACCCACCGCGGGCCAAGATGGCTATTTTAGACGTGCGCTGGGTGAGTTTATGACTGAACTTCGATCACGGGGGCAGGCGGTTCTGTTAATCACCCACGACCTGGGTTTCGCCGAACAGCATGCACATCGATGGCTGGTGATGTCTAAAGGTCGTATGGTTGCGGAGGGGCCACCCAAGCAGGTAATGGCAGACAATAACGTCATGGCCATGGCCGGCCTGGAACCGACGGATTCGTTTAAATTGTATGAACACAACCGCTCTGAATAAAATGATTGCTTACAGGGCAACATGATATTCAGGATATTTTTTATCCCATTTTCCTGATTAAAAAACACACATTTTATGTTTGACCCGCGCACAAAATTGATTCTCTCGATATTTTATGCGGTATTGGTAGTGGTTTCTATCCAATTTGCCAGCCTTGCAGTGGAATGGGGTGTACTGATATTGTTCATCGTTTTCATGGCACAAGGGAAAGCATATTTGCGGTGGCTGCGGCTGGTGGTGCCCATGTCGCTGTTTTTTGGGGCAGTAACCTGGTGGTCAGTAAACGGAGAGGCAGGGGCCGTTGCCGCTCTCAAGCTCTTGGCGTTGACCACCACCTTTTTTGCCTTTTTTTCCACAACCATGCCCGAAGACCTGGGCAACGCTCTGGTCAAGTCGGGAATGCCCTACGCTGTTGCTTTTGTACTGAGCACGTCTCTGCAATTTGTGCCGGTCATCAACCGAAAAGCCAAGAATGTTCTGGATGCCCAGCGCACCCGGGGCATTCCTGTAGAGCCGGGTTGGTCTGCCCTGCGCCATTACCCGGCATTTTTAGTCCCGCTGTTGATCCAATCTTTTCAGCTGGCCGAGGAACTGGCAGAATCCATGGAGTCGCGAGGCTTCGGCCGCCCGGGCCGAACCTTTTTAAAAGATTACAGGTTGGGCATTCAGGATTGGCTGGCGATTGGCGTCGGGTTTCTGATTCTGACTGCTCTCTGTTTATGGCAACGGTTGTAATTTTTTAGGAATTTAACTTTGGGTAGGGTTTAGATATATCTGCTTGATAAGAAACATTTGACAAAACAATTGAATCAAAGAATCATTTTGTCCTTAATTAAGCGTAATGGGTGATCAGATGTAAAAAGCGTGTGCTGTTTGAGGGTCTTAGGGATCGTTTAGAAAGAGCCTGACTCCTATCACGATTATAAAAAATATAAGCTTTTAATTATAATAATTTATCTAATGATATCACTGCTCTTTCTTTATGATCCCTTATACACGAGTTCACACGATTTGGAATCTGATTACCCATGGAGCGGCCTTAAAGACGAAAACTCCCCGACCCTTGAATTATTTTGTATATGAACTTTAAAAAGAAATGGTAGAACGCAACGTCAATATTCTTTCGGCATATTGTTAAGCTGCGCCAAGGTAAACACCGGACCATCTTTGCATACATACTCTTTCCCGATATTGCACCTGCCGCATATCCCGATACCACATTTCATCCGCATTTCAAGGGAATTGATAATATTCTCATGGGAATAACCGAGTTTGTCAAGGACAGGCTGGGTAAACTTGATCATAATCGGCGGACCACAAACAATGGCATATGTATCTGCATTGCCCTGGGGTGCTTTCTGATCGGTAATGGTCGGTACAAATCCGATGTTATAATTCCAGTCCGGATCATCTGTAGCGTCCACGGTTATGTGCATGTTGATATCATCACGTTTTTCCCATTCAGCCAACTCATCCCTGTAAAGAAGCATACCGGGAGTTCGGGCGCCATATATAACATGGATTTCTTCAAATTTTGAACGGTTGCTTGGATCCAGCATATATAAGATGGAAGACCGGAGTGTTGTGAAAGCAAAACCGCCGCCGATAATAACAATATTCTTGCCTTCCATGATCTCCCACGGATACCAGTTGCCCAAGGGGCCACGTATCCCCATAATATCGCCGACCTTCATGGCATGAAGATAGGATGTCACTAGTCCGACTTTGTTTACCGTAAACATTACAAACCCTTTTTCCGTAGGAGAAGATGCGATCCCGATGGGAATTTCACCCTTGCCTGTTACGGAGAGTTCAGCAAACTGACCGGCGTTATAAGTAAACTTTTTTTCATCATCCGGATTTATAAAGACAAGCTTGAATGTTTTAAGATTTTTATCTTCCGTTTCGGTGATGATTTCATCGATTCGAACCGGATAAGGCAAATACGGATTTTGCACGTTTATTCCCCTTTTAGAATTGACTATCGAAGATTGAAGATTAAGGTATGAAACTGTTCATTAATTCGCAGACCCTGCGAATATCAATATTAACCGGGCAGAGACGAATGCATCGTCCGCACCCGACACATTGGATACCATTATTATATCTATCAACGTAATATTTAAGTTTGTGCATAAACCGCTGGCGAACCCGTGACATCTTATTGTCTCTCGGGTTGTGTCCTGAACCATGAAAGGTAAACAGCGGAAACATACAGCTATCCCAATTGCGCATGCGTACTCCGGAAGATCCGTGGTTTTCGTCCTGAATGTCAAAACACCAGCACGTAGGGCATGCATATGTGCAGGTTCCACAGTTTATACAAGCAAAAGCCACATCTTCCCAAAAAGAAGCTTCAAAGAGGTCTGTTGTGATTTTATCTTTTATTGCATCGGTGGAAATACGAGATGTTATCTTTGCCTCTGCAGTCTGCTTCATGGTTTCGATCTGGTCGTTTGCGGCATCGGCATCCACTTCTTCACTCCAGCCGGCGGCTGTTAACACTTTTTCTCCCTTTTTCGTAATAACCTTCACGAAATAATGATCGCCTGCATCCACCATCATCAGGTCCAATCCATCTTCATGAAACGGTCCGCAACCGGCCGTAGTACAAAAGCAGGTACTGCATGGGGTGTTGCATGCGTACCCTACGAGGGTAGTCGCTTCATAAGATTTTATCCAGTAAGGGTCTTTATATTCCGGCGTATCAAAGTTCGGCCTAACCAGCTGAAAAGCCTTGACGTCACAAGGCCTGATACCGATGATCGCCCGCGGAGAATAATCCTTATCAATTTCTTTCAAGATGTGATGATCGTCCTGATTTTCATCCAGGGTATATTCGAACATTGTTTCAGACTGGGGATAAATCAGTGATTTTGGTGAAAGGTGCGTATTCGACAGATTTAAATCCGGATGCTCACCTTTACCGAGCTTCTTGAAATTGTAGAATTTATCTTGCTTAACCGGGCCGAATATTCGAAAGGAATCATCTAAATGTTCAAGACCCCCGGCCCACTCTTCTTTGTCAATCCTTATGACCCTCATAATAATATGCCTTTATTATTGTTTGTCAGTAACATTTTAGCCCTTTGAAACCATTAAGGCGTGGAAACTATTTAATAAATTCATCCGGATCATCCGGGCGGTATGTGTCAAGGGGCGGTCGCTCTTCCAATGTCATACCCGCCTCCCAGTCAAAAAGTTCAAGACAATCTTTTTCCAATTTTTTTGTAAATGTTCGGACCTTTATCCCCATTGGACAAGCGCGCTCACAAGCACCGCAATCTGTACATCGGCCGGCACAATGATAGGCCCTCAAGAAATGGAATGTTCTTGTATCTGCGGGGTCCTGGCTTTTGCCGACCCACTGGGGCTGTGATTCATCCACAAAGCATGTGGGGCAGTAGCAAAGTGGGCACGCGTTTCTGCAGGCATAACAGCGATTGCATTCAGAAAGGAGATCAACAAAAAATCGCCATTTCTCTTCCGAAAGCATGGCTTCAATTTTTCGTACATCCTCATATCTGTCCACATCCTTTTGTTCCTCAACCAGATCCCCGACAACCTCATCGTATATGACCGGGTTGCGGTGGATGCATATGGAACAGTTTTCTTGCAGAACATCCTTTTTGTTTAAAGTCTCTTCAAGGCCTTCGCCCTTTACAATGATCTTGCCATCGGCCTCGATTACGTCCTGTATTTCGGTTTCAAACATTGTTTCGATCTTGTGCCTGTCAATCATGGCCATACACGGCACTCCGATAACAACGAGCTGGTCCCTTTTGATCTTGTTTTCGATGATATGGGTTACGATGTTTCGAGAATCGCATCCCTTGGCAATAATACCGATTTTCTCCTCTCTGTTGATGAGGTAGTTTGCCAGATTAATCCCGCAGTTGCTGTCCCATACAAAATTTTCCACGTCTTGGGGCTTTTTTGCGAAACAGGGCTCATTCATCATCGGCATTGTTCCCTTGCGGAAGCCGATGACCATATCAACTTCGGAATCCTTTAAGAGCCGATTTGATATTTCCTTTATCTTATCGATATATGCTAGCATGTTAAGCCACCTTGGGAATTGATTTTACAAAATTTGTATGGGGCCCCAGCGCCTTGATCGCTTCGGTGACCTCATTGACAACCTTCACAAACTTGGTCGATTCAGCAGAGGAGATCCATGAGAAATGGAGACGTCCGGGATCGATTCCCATATGTTCCATAAGGTTTTGAAATAAAGCAAACTTTCTCCGGGCATAGTAATTACCTTCCAGGTAATGGCATTCGCCGGGATGTCAACCGGACACCCAGACACCGTCTGCCCCCTGCCGTAGTGCGGCGATAATAAACTTGGGGCTCATGCGACCTGTACACGGGATACGAATAACCCGGATGTTGGGCGGGTATTCCATTCTACTTACGCCCGCCAGGTCCGCAGCCCCGTAACTGCACCAGTTACACAAAAAACTCAAGATCCTAGGTTCCCAATCTGGCATTGTAATGATCTCCTAACCCGGGCAAGCCGGAACCAAAAAAGTCATGTTTTATCTAACTACGAAGATCACGAAGGCTAATAAGGATAAAAAAATCTTCGTGTTTCTTCGTGTACTTTGTGGTGAAAAAAATTTTTATCCTAAAATGTACAAAATTTATTGCTAAGAAACTAATACCTATTACTTAATTTTTATACTGCTTCATTCAATGAAAAGATCTGAGCAAAGATCTGGTCGTTGTCAAATCCTTTGAGACGTATCGCCCCGGACCGGCAGGACGCTACACAGAGACCGCAGCCTTTGCATAGAACCGGATTGATTTCAGCCTTTCCTGCAAAGAAACCTTCTTCTGTAAAACTGGGTGCTGAATATGGACATACGGAAATACATACACCGCAGGAACTGCAATTGATGGGGGCGGTTTCTGCAACAGTCCCGCTTGTATAAATGGTTTTCCTAACCAGAACTGCCATTGCTCTGGCGGATGCGGCCTGAGCCTGGGTTATAGATTCATCGATGGATTTCGGGGCATGTGCCAGCCCGCATACGAAGACGCCGTCTGTAGAAAAATCAACGGGCCGGAGTTTGACATGGGCTTCAGCAAAAAAGCCGTCCTGATTCTGAGGCACTTTAAAAAATTTCGCCAATGGATTCTCCATGTCTGGAACAATGGCTGAAGCCAGAATCAAGAGGTCTGGTCGAATCTCCATCTGACGCCCAAGCACCCGGTCTGTAAAGGTTACCTGAAGATCCTCCTGTTCTAAAGCCACGTTGAACTCTTTGTCGGAGTTATAACGGATAAAAATGATTCCGGCCGAGCGTGCTTTTCGGTAAAGATCCTCGCGCAAGCCATACGAACGTATATCTCTGTAAAGAACAAAAACATCCATTTCCGGGTTCATTTCTTTAAGTGTCAGGGCGCTTTTTATGGATTGCGTGCAACAGACCGTTGAACAGTAAGGCCGATCCGGTATGCGCGAACCGACGCACTGGACAAATGCAACCGTTTTGAAGTGCTCTAAAGAAGGATCATTCTCGATAAACCGGTGTTGCAGTTCCTGCCCGGTGACAACACGGGGATCCTGGCCGTACAAAAACTGATCCGGCATAAGTTCTGATGCCCCGGATGCAATGATAGCCACGCCATGCTCCAGAATTGTGCTCTTGCCGTTGTTTGCACAGTCGTTTTGAAATTCCCCACAAAACCGTCCACCTTTTCTATCTGAGAATTCATGAAGATCTCTATGTTGCTGTCGGACTGGATCCCTTCAATCAGTCCGGCCAAATGCTGTTGGACGTCCTCGCCCTGCCAAGTTTCGTGGATATATCGTGCCTGTCCGCCAAGGGTGTCGGTCCTTTCAATGAGAAAGGTTCGATATCCCTGTTCAGACATATTTTTAGCCGCCGCCATACCTGCGACACCGCCTCCAACGATAAGGGCCGCTTGAGTGACCTCCATTGGAGATTCTGTCAGGGGTTCAAGAAGTGCTGCCTTGGACACGGCCATTCTGAGCATATTTTTGGATTTTTCCGTGGCCTCATCAGGGTCGCTTTTATGGACCCAGGAACACTGGTTTCGGATATTGGCCATCTCGAACAGATATTTATTAATGCCGGCGTTGATTAAGGTCTCCTGAAAAAGCGGTTCATGGGTTTTCGGGGTGCAGGCCGCCACAACAATCCGATTCAGTTGATGCTTTTTAACGACCTCGGTCATATTCTCCTGGGTGTCCTGGGAGCAACTAAACATATTTTCTTCCACATAGGCAACACCGGGCAGGTTTTTGGCAAACTCCACCACATCAGGAACATCGACAATGCCCGCGATATTGGTACCGCAACGGCATACAAAAACACCGATTCGGGGGGGTTCCCCCCTAACGTCCAACTCCTTGGGGATATCTTTTGTCTTGGTAAGGCTCCACCGGGCTTCGGATAGTCTGCTTCCCACCACACCGGCTGCAGCACTGGAATCAACAACCGATGACGGAATATCCTTCGGCGCCTCAAAGGAGCCGCAGACATAAATGCCCGGTTTTGAACTTTCAACCGGTGCAAAACTGTTGGTGCTGGCAAAGTTATAGTGTTCCATGTCAACACCCAATCTCTCAGCCAGCTCTATACCTTCCGGGCTGACCGCAAGACCTACTGAAAGCACTACAATATCAAATTCTTCTTCAACCCGCTTGCCGAGCTCGTCCACATAGCGGATAAGATGCCTTCCAGTTTCTTCAGCAGGGATAACGTTGGTGACTTTAGATTTGATGAAACGGACCCCCATTTCATCCTTTGCGCGGTTATAGTACCTTTCAAAGTCTTTTCCGTAAGTACGTATGTCAATATAGAAAATGGCCGTATCCAGGTTTCCGCTGGCGTGGTCTTTGGCCAGCATGGCTTCCTTGACGGCGTAGGTACAGCAGACACCGGAGCAATAACCCTGGGCGCCCAGGTGTTCGTCCCGGGATCCGATGCATTGCAGCCAGGCGATTTTTTCGGGCTCTTTATGATCTGATGGCCGAACCAGATGGCCACCATAGGGTCCAGAAGCAGAAAGAATCCTTTCGAATTCCAGGCTCGTCACAATATTGGGGTGTTTCTTATAGCCATAAGTATCATGAACTGCGGGGTCAAAGGTCTGGGTGCCGGAGGCAATGATGATCGATCCGACGTCGAGTTCGACAATTTCATCCTCTTGCATATGGTCAATGGCATTTACCAAACAAAACTCGGTGCAGATTTTACAGCCGCCGGTTTTGTAATAAACGCACTTGGTGCGGTCAATGACCGGCATGTTGGGAACCGCCTGGGCATATGGCACATATATGGGTTTGCGGCCTGCAAGACCCATATCGTATTCAGAAGGGATCTTTTTTAAGTCGTGTTTTGAAACCTCTGCTTGTATCTTATCCAGTGTAATATGTCCGGTTGGGCAGACAAATGCGCAAGCCCCGCATGTTAGACAGACATCGCTATGAAAACCAAAGGGTGTGTCCACTTTCATGTCAACACCCCGGCCGGTCAAGCTGATGGCACTGCTGCCCATCCTTTCACAGATACGTGTGCAGAGTCCGCAAAGGATACAGGTATCATCTTCTTTTTTAAAGCGTGGCTCCTCGATGCCGTATTGCGCTGCCAGATCCTTAACCAAGGTAGCTTCCGGACAACGAGCAAACAATAATTCAACAATCAGTTTACGACCCTCGTGAACCGCTTCGGTGTCCGTCTTGACCTCCATCCCCTCCCAGATAGGATAGTTACAGGCGGTCACAAAACGGGTGCGCCGACCGTCAAAAAGCTCTACTGTGCAAATACGGCACATGCCGGCAGGTTCGAGAGCCTTATGATGGCACAGGGTCGGAATTGCAACGCCGTATTTTTCAGCGACCTGAAGGATATACTCCCCTTCTTCTCCCTGAACTTTTTTTCCGTTTAGCTTAAATGTAATCATGGGTTTTAACCCTCTCATGTTCTTAGATTATTTAACTAAGATAGCATTGGGCAGACAGACATCGTAACAAATGCCGCACTTGATACACTTCTCTTGGTCCAATGTGTGAAGTTTTTTCAGCTTGCCGGTGATGGCATCCTCGGGACATTTTTTAGCGCACAGGGTGCAGCCATTGCATGCCTCTTCATCAATCTCATAATGAAACAGCGTTTTGCATACGCCTGCATAGCACTTCTTATCCTTAATATGGGCTTCATATTCATCTCTGAAATAGAGAATAGTGGTCAAAACCGGGTTTGCGGCCGAAGTCCCCAAACCACAAAGGGAAAACTTCTGGACCATGGCACCCAGTTCTTCCAAAAGTTCGACATCGCCTTCCTTGCCGTCACCTGCACAAATATCGTTCAGAATCTCCAGCATTCGTTTGATCCCCTCACGGCAGGGATTGCATTGACCGCAGGATTCCTCCTGGAGGAAATCAATAAAATAACGGGCAACATCAACCATGCAGGTGTCCTGGTCCATTACAATCATGCCGCCGGAGCCCATCATAGATCCGACTTTGTTCAGCTCATCAAAGTCAACGCCCAGATCTAAAAACTTTTCCGGAATACATCCACCGGAAGGGCCGCCGGTTTGGACCGCTTTGAACTTTTTCTTTTTTGGAATACCGCCCCCGATATCATAAATAATCGTACGCAAACTGGTCCCCATGGGGACTTCAACCAGACCGGTGTTAGCCACTTTCCCGACAAGTGAAAATATTTTTGTTCCTTTACTGAACTCGGTGCCTATTGAAGAATACCAGTCCGCACCTTTATCGATAATAACCGGCACATTGGCCAAAGTTTCGACATTATTCAGCATTGATGGGTTATTACGGAACCCTTTTTCCACGGTATGAACGTATTTTGCCCTGGGTCGTCCGGGCTCGCCTGAAAGCGAGGCCATTAATGCAGTGGATTCGCCACATACAAAGGCGCCGCCGCCGCGGCTGATATGAATGTCGAAATCAAAACCGGATCCGAGAATATTGCTGCCCAGCAAACCCAGTTCCCTTGCCTTTTGTAAAGCGATGGTCAAGTTTTTTACCGCAAGGGGGTATTCATGTCTTACATAAACATATCCCTCACGGGATCCAACGGCTATGGCCCCAATTATCATACCTTCCACTACGCTGTGGGGATTGCCTTCTAAAAGGCTTCGATCCATATATGCGCCGGGATCACCTTCGTCAGCATTGCATATAACATATCTGTCGCCATCATGTTTCCGGCAGGTGTCCCATTTGATTCCTGCCGGGAAACCACCGCCCCCACGACCCCTTAAGCCGGATTTCTTTACCTGATCGATAATTTCTTCAGGCTTCATTTCGAAGAGTGCTTTCTCCAGAGCCTTATAGCCATCCACCAAAATATAATCTTCGATGCTGGTCGGGTCAATGATGCCGTTTTTGCCGAAAATGATTCTCTTTTGAAGTTTGTAAAAGGGAATGTCTTTCTCGTGAGCAATTCTCTTTTTAGTTGCAGGGTCTTTAAAAATCAGATTTTTGACCAGCTCGCCATTTTTAATAGTATTTTCAACTACTTTTGGTATATTATCTTCATTTAATTGTGGATAAAAAATACCTTCCGGATGGATGACCAACATCGGTCCTTTTTCACAAAAACCATGGCAGCCTGAGAGCTTTACATCCACCTCATCTTGCAAATCATGCTTGGCCAATTCCGCCATTAGCGCATCATACACTTTATCTGTTCCATAGGCACCGCAACCCGAACCCGCACAAAGTGACAGCAACCGCTTCTTATCTTTCTTCTGCTGGGTTCGGAGCGAATTTCTTAATGTGTCCAGCGCCTCTCTGTCGTCTAATTTTGCCATGGCCTTGTATAACCTCCATAATCCATGCCGTTAAGAAACATTTTGTTCGTACTCTTCAACAACTTTTACCGCGCTGGAATGATCAAGACCGCCGTGGGTGTTCTGATTGACGGTAATTACAGGCCCTGAAGCACAACAACCAATGCATCGAACAGCTTCTAAAGTAAAAAGAAAGTCATCGGTTGTTTGGCCTTGGTTAATCTCCAATTTCCTTTCCAGCGCATCCGTGATTTTATCAGCCCCCCCGCACATGACACGCAGTACCTGTGCAAACGCTGATAATATATTTTCCTCGAGGTTCCAAACTTATGGTTTTGTAAAAAGTGGCAACGCTGAAAACCAAACTTTCCCTTACACCAAGTTTGTCTACCAAAACAGGAATCACATCGGGCGGCACATAGTTGTAAATGTCACTGATCTCCTGCATCATCATCAGCAGGGCTTCACGGTCTTCGTTATACTTTTCAATTATTTCGTCTATCTTTTCCCAATCTATCGTGACTGTATTTTCCATAAACATCAGCCCCTTTTAATGATTAAGTTTCTTTTAACTTTATTTATAGTATTTAGTAAGCTTTCTTCAGAAGTTATAAACAAATGAGACGGTTATTAAAAATTAAACAAATCGTCCCAGCTGAAATCAGGACCAATTGTTTTATAATTGTGATTGGTTACCGTAGCTCGGTATGGATGTGACAGGGCAATTCTCAACACAGAGACCACATCCGGTGCAAAGATCCATGTCAACACTACGGGCACGTTTTCTAATCTTAACTTTGAAGTTCCCGGAAGATCCCTCGACAGATTCGAGATTTGCGTAGGTAATAATTTCAATGTTTAGGTGCCGGCCGACCTCGACCAGTTTGGGTGAGATAATTCACATGGCACAATCATTGGTGGGAAAGGTTTTGTCCAACTGTGACATAACCCCGCCGATGGCTGGCGACTGTTCCAGCAAATAGACGTAATAACCTGAGTCTGCTAAATCCAATGCTGCCTGCATTCCGGCGATACCGGCGCCAACTATCAATACAGATCCTTGAACGTTTTCAGACATGCTGTACTCCTTAAATTTAGTTGAGCCTTTGTGAAAAAAACGTAAAGTTCATTCAATTTTATACGAGGGTCTAAAAAATGGAAAAACAGAATAATTGGTCTGTTGGTCTAACCGATAGTTGCATATTTAAAATATGCTTTTATTATTTGTCAAGTTTTTATTCTTGATTTATTGTCTAAGCAAAATGGAAAAACCAAAAAAATTTGAAAAGTCGATCTTATGGTATAATCGATTTAAATTGTCAATGGAATTTAATTGTATGTAAGGACTGTTGACTAAATTTGCCAAATTTGGGATAAATATATTGAACCTATCTCAAAAATAAGATTAGTGTTCAGGGCAAGGCACGAAACGGTGAAAAACCGGAGCATACACGTAGTATGTGAGCATTTTGAACCATTTCGCAACGCCGTCATGGACATTTAGATTGTTTTTGAAATAGGTTCTAATAACATCAAGAAATATGGTGGTTCGTGGCCGGCAAGTAATAAATATTTGAATTCAATTCGTTAAAAGGAGATTAATTATGAACATCGCCGTTGTCGGTGGGGGTGTCTTATGTCGTAACCTGATGGATTTGATAGAAGAACACACTTTTCGAGAATTATCACCCAGAATAGTGGCCGTAGCTGATGCCAATGAAGATGCGCCGGGGATTCTCCGGGCAAAAGAGAAAGGGCTTTTTACGACAAAGGATTACAATGACTTTTTCGTCAGAGACGATATTGATCTCATAATGGAGCTAACCAGAGATTATGATATTTACCATGACATTCTGGTTAAAAAGAAAAAGACGGTTCGGGCCATCGACCACAGGACATCGCATCTTTTCTGGGAGATTTCTTCTGTTCGCAGGATCCAAGAGAGAACCGAACAAAAACTTGAAGAAATAAGTACGAAATATAGGGTGATTATCAATGAACTCCTCGAGGAAGACTTTATGGTCGTCTCGGTTGATCACAAAATATTAGATATCAATGAAAACTTGCTAAATAGAAAAGGCCTTAAACGGAACGAGGCCATTGGAGAATACTGCTTCAAAATCTCACTTCACCATGATGGCCCTTGCTCCGGAGAAGAACATCCTTGCCCGCTTAAAGAAGCTGTTCGAAGCAAAAAGCCATTTCAGACAACCCATAAATATCTGGATAAAAACGATAGAGAACTTTATTATTCAATGTCCTGCTATCCCCTCATTGAAAATGATGAGGTGGTCGGGGTGATAGAAATAATGAGAGATATCACAGAGGACATCCATATTCAAAAGACGATAATGCAGCAGGAAAAACTGGCTTCCATTGGGCGTTTGGCAGCTGGGGTCGCTCATGAAATAAATAACCCTCTAACTACGATTCTGACCAGCTCTATGCTGATCCAGGAAGAAACTGATGCTGATGATCCGAATTACCATGAATTGCAGATCATTGTTGGCGAGATACTGCGCTGTCGCAAAATTGTTTCCAGTCTTCTTGATTTTGCGCGCGTGACGGAACCGGATAAGAAACAAAAGAGCCTCAACGATATTATCAGGGAATGTGTTGTTCTGACCAGAAAAAAGGCAACGTTTAGTGATATAACAATTGAGGAAAACCTTTCAGAAGATGTGCCACTCATTTGCGCGGATAAAGACCAGATGCAACAGGCACTGATCAACTTGTCAATAAATGCAATAGAAGCAGCAGGCCCTGGCGGAAAAGTTACTTTTACAAGCAAATTTTTTCCGGATCAACAGATGATCGAAATTTCGGTCATTGATTCAGGGAAAGGTATTTCTACTAAAGATATGGAGAATATTTTTGATCCATTTTATACCACTAAGGAAAACGGAACCGGTCTTGGATTGTCCGTAACCCATGGTATCATTGAACAGCATTTTGGTACCATAGACGTGAAGAGCACCCCCGGCACGGGTACATGTTTCACAATCAGACTACCGCTTGACCGGGGAGAGAACAATGACCGCTGATCGTATACCGCATATACTGATCATCGATGATGAATTGCATATCTGCTTGAATTGTTTGAAAATATTATCTAAAGCAGAATACAGTGTCGAATATTCGCTGAATGGATATGATGCGATAAAGAAGATGGAGGAGAAACACTTCGATGTTGTCATTACGGATTTAAAAATGAGCAGTCTGGGCGGCATGGAAGTTCTCCGCCGGGTAAAAGAAGCTTACTTTGATACGGTCGTCATTGTTATCACCGGCTATGCCAGCGTCTCTTCGGCTGTCGAAGTTATGAAAATGGGCGCTTTTGACTATCTTCCCAAACCATTTACGCCGGATGAACTCCGTGCCATTGTCAGCCAGGCCCTGATTGAGAGCGAGATCCACCGCCAAAACCGGCAATTGAAGGCGCAAAAGAAAAATTTAAAGCCTTATGAACATCAACTCATCGGAGAGAGTCATGGAATAAAAAAGGTCGTCGATATGATAAAAAAGGTGGCGCCTACAGATTCCACAGTACTTATTCTCGGTGAGAGCGGAACCGGTAAAGAATTGGTTGCCCGTGCAATACATGCCAATAGCAGAAGAAAAAACCAGGCTTTTTTTGCTGTTGACTGCGGGACTTTATCTGCCGATCGTCTGGAAAGTGAACTGTTTGGCCATGTTAAAGGCGCATTTACAGGTGCCCATAAAGACAAAGCAGGTATTTTCAAATCGGCAGATCAGGGCACGGTTTTCTTGGATGAAATAAGTAACATCCCTTTTGAAGTTCAGGCAAAACTGCTTCGCTTTTTAGAAACTCATGAGTTATTGTTATTGGGAAGTACATCCTTGCAAAAAATCGATATTCGTTTGATCCTTGCCACGAACCGTGATCTCTCGGAAATGGTATCTGAAGGCACTTTTAGGGAAGATTTTTATTATCGAATATTTGTTTATCCCATCAATATCCCGCCACTTAGGGAGAGAAAAACGGATATCATGCCCATTGCATATAATTTTCTCAAACAGTTCAGTGACGGTCTAAAAAAAAATACCAAGGGATTTGATAATGACGCTGTCCGACGATTGATAGAACATGACTGGCCCGGAAATGTAAGGGAGTTGAGAAATGTGATTGAAAGAGCGACCATCCTTGGTCAAAAAGAGTTGATCGGCCCTAAAGAACTTCCTTCTTTAAATGATATCGAACAATTGGCGGAGCAGATCCCCTCAACCAATGAAGAACTTAAGCGGATTAAGAAGGAAATCAGGCAAAAAGCGGTTCGCAATGTTGAAAAGAATTTTGTTTTAAATGCACTAGTGCAAAATAACTGGAATGTCACCCATGCCGCAAAAAATGTCGGACTTCAAAGAACCAATTTCCAGAATCTTATGAAAAAACATGGCATTAAACTTCCGCGATGAAGAACAAGACCGGTTTTCGGTTTTTTCCATTACTCCAATACTCCACATTCGAGCGATATCATCTAATATTTACACTGAATATCGTAAATTGCTGATATTTCATATATAAAATATGAATTCTGAATTTACAATTCCCCATATATAGCTGTTGTCAAAATAATGTTCCGTTTCAGACAGCTGGACGATTTCATACGGGCCGGCAAACTGTCTGAGTAAATTAGAGCGTTAAAGTGCTGTAGCAATTAATAGATTATACACAGTATATTTTTGTTATACACATGAAAATCGCGGCGGTAACGGTTCATCCCTTCTCACACCTGCTTTTCCGCATGTGCCATGTAATAGCGATAAAACAAGCTCGTCAATCCCTTTCCGTCTTGAAGGGCGGTCTATTGCGCCGGGGAATATGAACGGTCTCGTGATAAAATTGGGTTGGCAATGCGTATATTTTATTTATACATTTCATTTTGCCCATCAGAGCCCTCTATATGCTTTTCATTATAAATATTAAACGGTTATAACAAGTTCAATTGATTGGCACGATATCTGCAGTAAACTATTTGCAACTAATAAATGTTAATTCCCCAAGGAGGCGAGAAAATGGAGGCAAAGGCTAAAATAATGGTTGTCGACGACGAAAAGAGAATATGTGAAAATGTGGCAAAAATTCTCACCAAAAATGATTATGAAGTGTATCATGCCTTGAGTGCGGAGGAAGCCCTGGAAAAGATGGCCATGGAGTCTTTTTCCCTGCTTATTTCAGACATTGTTATGCCGGGCATGAATGGCCTTGAACTCTTGAAACTGGTTAAAAACCAATGGCCGTTGACCAAAATGTTAATATTTACTGCCTATGCAGCAACCAACACCGCCGCACAGGCTATACGGCTCGGCGCATTGGACTATATTCCCAAACCGTTCACGCCGGATGAATTAAGATCATCGGTCAGCCAGGCGTTGGCAGGAGAATTCATGGAGGCCCCTCAGATAAATGCTGAATTAATGGAGGCCCCTCAGATAAATGCTGAATTAGAGGCCAGGGTCATTATTGATGTTGATAGTCCGTTTGACAGAGACGAAGTGGCGAAATATACCGGCGAGGGCTATGCGGAAAGACTGACACGTTCAGATATCCCGGCCGTCGACGTTGTCGAGGTTCCGGAGTTTTTTTGTACAATGGGAGAGATGATTTGCGATATCTATAAGAAGACGGGCGTTTTGTGTAAACCGGGGCAAAAGACCGGAGAATGCCCCCAAAAAAAGGCAAAAATGAAAAAGGCCGCCAAGAAAGTAAAAGTGCTTGGCCCCGGGGTCATTGCCGTAGATCAACCTTTCAATTACGAAGAAGTGGTTGCGATAACCGGTCCGGAATATGTTCAATACATGGGCCGTGATGGTACAAGCGTTATCCCTTATGAGGAATTGAAGAAAAACATCACACAGCCGCCGGTTTATGAAGAACATTTGGAGGTTGAGGCCAAGGATTTTGATGCCGAAATACTAATCGGCGTAGATCAACCTTTCAAGTATGAGGAAGTGGTTTCGATAACCGGTCCGGAATATGTTGAGTACATTGGACGCGAGGGCGCAAGTTTTATTTCTTATGAAGAACTAAAACTAAACGTCGCCCCGACGCCTGTTTATACTGAAGCCGTGCAGGAGCCTGCGCACAAAAATATCTTGGTGATAGACGACGAAGTGGCCGTCAATAACAACATCAGGAAAATACTTACCAAGAAAGGGTATCATGTGGATCAGGCCGTTACCAAACAAGAAGCGCTGGAAAAAATCGACAAACGGCCATACAAACTTATTTTGTTGGATCTAAAGATTCCGGAAGTAAAGGGCCTGGAGCTGCTGCACTATATACGTGAAAAACAGCCGGATACCATGGTCGTTATCATTACCGGATATGCCAGCATAGAAACGGCTGTGGAAACCGCCAGACTGGGGGCCGTTGATTACCTTGCAAAACCTTTTACACCGGACGAAATCCGCGGTGTAACTGAAAATGCCATAAAGCTCGCGGCTTAAAAAGAGGCTGAATCTCCCGGTGGATCTTTCCCGCCGGGAGATTTTCAAATATAAATGCAGATGGATGGGATCATCCATCCTTTTTTCAACTCTGTTCGACTTGTTCAAGCTCGTCTGGAGTTACTATCGCTCCAATCCTGTCTCTTAGTTCCAACAGGCCGTTTTTT
>PVMS01152918.1_pt1 | contig 19631 bp, 16 predicted proteins | sample 1853461 | NCBI WGS metagenome assembly PVMS01 (sample SAMN08582032, study PRJNA380276) | Marine sediment metagenome, whole genome shotgun sequencing project. | isolation source: ocean sediment barecode stripped | collected 2017 | reverse complement strand
GGCGCTGGGCGCATTAACCATCACGTCGCTGATGCAGATTGTCATCGTCGCATGGAGTGGTAGCGTGGCCTTGCTGGGTGACACGATTCACAACATTGGAGACGGACTAAATTCAATACCGTTGCTGATCGCTTTTTACCTGGCGCGCCGGATGGCCACCCGGCGCTACACTTATGGCTTCGGTAAGGCAGAAGATGTAGCCGGGATTTTCATCGTTCTGTCTATTGCGGTCAGCGCTGGCGTCGTTTTTTATGAATCTATCCGGAAGCTTATTGACCCGGAACCCATGAGCGGGCTCGGCTGGGTCGCAGCTGCTGCTGTCATCGGCTTTTTGGGTAATGAAGCAGTGGCGCTTCTGCAAATACGCACCGGCAACAGAATTGGTTCGGCCGCATTGGTGGCTGACGGTCTGCACGCACGCACCGATGGTCTGACTTCGCTGTCGGTATTATTGGCCGTTGGGGGTACCTGGCTGGGTTACCCCATAGTGGATCCCATAATCGGGCTGCTCATTGGCATTGCCATCCTATTTATCACCAAGGATGCCGTTGTGATGATGTGGTACCGCTTGATGGATGCCATCGAGCCGGAATATATGGACAAGGCTGAATCGACTATCATGAGGCAGCCAGGCGTTCAAGATCTATACCGTCTGCGAATGCGCTGGATGGGACATCGACTCCAGGCTGATGTGTATATTGCCGTTGAACCTAATTTAACAACACTGGCGAGTCACCAAATTGCAGAAACGGTACGGCATGAGCTGTTTCACGAACTGCCGACTTTGTCGGAGGTAACTGTTCATGTGGACCCATGGCTGAAACAACCGGATACTGCTCATGAGCTGACAGAACACCACGAGCCACTCCCCCAACGTCTAAGTTAACAGAATGGGCTTTTCAGTCACCATCAAGACAAAATATTGGACGTATCACGCTGGCCAGAAAAATCAATGTTGGCCCAGGGGTTACTGAAGGGGCAGTGGTGTTTGCATGAAAGCAGGCGATTTATTTAGAGTAACGGTATTCACCCACTTTACCCAATTAACCCCTCTTTGACCTGGCGCTACCAGTCGAATTGGATATCCATGCGCTAAACTCAGCGGCTCATTAGCTACCTTAAAAGCCAGGATATAATCTTTGGCTTTTTCCACTTCAAATCTACGATTGAAGCCTGTAACAGAACTGAATGTAATGCTTTTTATCCTCGGCAATGGCCAGGCATCTGCAAGCAGGTCTGCAATTTTAATTCCTCGCCATATCTGTTCAGTGTACCATCCACCTGTGCAGTCGAGGACGGCCACCAGATCGACCGAATTAATCTGTAATAATTGATCGTATGTATATCTCGTTGGCTGCCTCACATCCCCATCAATTAACAACTGCCAATCGACTAATTCGATTTGAGGAGTACGGTCAGCAATCCAGCTAACGCTTGGAAAAGATATTGAGAAGCTACCCGTTTCATAGGAGCCGGTAAACCTACGCCGTGATCCTGGGAGCCCTAAGATAGTTTTGGCCTGGCCTGATAAATACCAGGCTAACATCCCAGCTATTGATATAACTGAACTATTCAAGAAGGCACGTCTGTTTACAGCAGCAGGATTGCGAACTATCCAGCGATATTTAATTGTGTGATATATTAACAGGCTACCAAGCCCAATGGCGATAAAAATATGCAAAGTAACCAGGCTGAAGTTAAATAAATATATTGGTCCGGAAACCGTCCAGATCAATCCTGTTAGCAAGGTGGCGATTAAGAGGGCAATTAACAATATAAATACAAAGCGACCAAAACTCCAGTTTTTTATTCTTTTATAGGTATTGAGGACAACAGCACCTTTCCAAAAAATCAGAAGAGTAATCGTATACGCGCCAATTCCATGCAACCATAACAGCCATTGACGATCTGTTTCTCCATTGGTGAAGCCGAACAAACCGGATACTAATTGGCCAAGAAGTAGGAGCAATAGAGCGATGTTTGCCCAAGGATGACGCATCTCTCACACCTGTAAATATGAAGGGCGGCGAGGATAATTTCAAAGAAATGGAAGAATCCCTAGATGAATTATATAACAAACTCGGAGAGCGATATAAATCAGGAGATCTTCCCTGGGATGATGAATTACCGCCGCCGGAAGTAATTGAGCTGGCTTCATCGCTTGAGCCGGGTAGTGCGCTTGACCTGGGCTGTGGTTATGGTCGCGCAACGATCTATTTGGCTCGGCTGGGCTGGCAAGTTGACGGTATCGATTTTATTCCGGATGCAGTGGCGGTCGCGGCCAAGCGAGCGCGAGAGGCTGGCATTAGCGCAAGATTTCACATTGCTTCCATACTTGACCTTGGGTTTTTATCCGGAACTTATGATTTAGCCATAGATGTCGGCTGTGGTCACAATCTCAGTGACGAGGGCCTGGTTCAATATCGCGATCGCTTACGTGGTCTCCTTCGACCAGGCGGTTATTTTCTTATGTTCGCTCGAATGCGGAGTGATGATGAGGAGGAATCTGAGACCGGCCCATCAGGGATCAACCAAGAATACTTACTATCAACTTTTTCGACCGGCTTCGAGCTAGAATGGCACAGTGTAGGCGAAACCAAAGTTGATGATGGGCCAAGCTGGCCTTCGGCCTGGTTTAGATTTAAGGCGTTGGGTCCAAGATAGAGGCTGGCAATATCTAATCTTACCCCTCCAGCAGCGTGCTGATGGCCTCTTCAAACAAGGAATAGGGTTGGGCGCCGGAAACCGGATATCCATTAATAAAGAAAGCAGGCGTACCTGTCACACCAAATTGAATCCCCTCATTTAGATCAGCTTTGACAGCTTCTTCATATTGGCCACTTGCCAAACATTCCTCAAAGAGCCTGGTATCGATTCCTAATTCTTCAGCAAAGTTCAAAAAATTTTCACTTGTGTCTCCACGACCCCAACTGCCTTGCCTCTCGAAGAGGATATTATGAATGCCAAGATATTGTCCTTGATCACCTGCACAGCGGGCAGCCTCGGCGGCCTTCTCTGCTTGAGGATGGATGTTGGCCAGCGGAAAATCTTTAAAGACGTAGCGGACAATGCCGGTCTCTACAAAATTCTCGAATATTAGGGGAAATGTCTGATCGTAATGCCGGCTGCAAAAGGGACATTGATAATCAGTATATTCAACGATGATAATTGGCGCGTTTTCATCACCGATAGAAAAAGCATCACCAATTGGAATATCTTGTGGACCCGCTGGTTCAGGTTCCTGTGGTGCGAATGCCTCAGACAACCGCCCTTGTCCTGCCAGGGTGACTGCATATTCGAAGTGTTCGAAGGGGCGAGCGCCGTTGAGCGGATAGCCGTCTACAAAAAAGAAGGGCGTACCGCTTATTCCTAATGCGCCAGCTTCAGCCACGTTGTCATCAATAGATGCATCATGTTTACCTGAAGATAAACAGTCAGAAAAGGTGGTTTCGTTTAGGTTAATTTCCCTGGCATAAGAGTTAAAGGCCTCAGATAGTTCCGGGTTGCTTAATGACGCCCATTCGCTTTGTTCATCGAAGATCAGATCATGCATCGGCCAATATTTGTCCTCATCACCAGCGCAACGGGCCGCTGCCGCCGCAAAGCGAGCGTTAGGATGAAGCTGTTCAAGAGGCAGGTCTTTTATCTGATAGTATACCTGGCCTAGATCGATTAACTGCTCCACAATTTGAGGCAAGGTTTCTAGCGAGTGACGGGAGCAATAGGGGCATTGATAATCTGTAAATTCGACGATGGTTATTGGCGCTGATGGATCGCCAAGTTCTCCAGCAAAGCTATTGGAAATGGTCGCCGGTGTAGGAGCGACAGCGGGTTGGGGTTTGGGATTTGCGGCCGCCGCGCCAGCTAGCTGATCACCATTTTGGACAGCCTCGACAGCTTTTAGAAATTCCTTGGCTGGCTGCGCGCCAACAAACAGCTGGTCATTTATTAGAAATGATGGGGTGCCGGTGACGCCGCTGGCCTGCCCAAGGGCAAGATCTTCATCTATTTGACCACGGTATCGATCAACAATGAAACATTTTTCGAATTCAGGAATATCAAGTCCAATCTCGGCCGCAAAAGAACTAAAAACGGAAAGAGGTTCCGGCAGTGACCATGCCTCTACATTATCGAACAGTAAGTCGTGCATCTGCCAAAATGCAGCTGCACCTTGTTCACCCGCACAGCGAGCCGCGTTGGCGGCGTCGAATGCTTGAGCGTGAAGTGAGGCCAATGGAAAATCGTAAAAGATTAATACAGCCGTTCCCTTCGCAATCAGCTCATCTTCAATTGTCGGAAAGGTCTGCTCTGTAAATCGAGCGCAGAAGGGGCATTGAAAGTCTGAAAATTCCTTAATCACGATGGGTGCTATAGGGCTTCCCTTGTAAGGATGGCCATCATCAGTGAAGCCAACCTCTAAACCATTAGGTCCTCTGTCGACAGTCTCTTGGTCAATAATCAACTTATCGGCAATGGGACTTTCGGAAATTATCGCCTCGGCCGCGTTATCAGGACGGGATATGGGCTGTTTATCCTCTTGTGCCCCTGGCGAACCATCATTATTCTCTGGTAAAGAAATAAGATCCTCAGATTCATTAGTCAAATCTGGATCAACTGCTGGCCCACATGCGGACAAGATCAATATTATTAGAACTATTATCGTCCATGATAAGACTTTATTCTTCCTGAATGGATTAAAGTTCATGCTGTTCCTTCTACTGAATCCTTAGGTACCTTATATGATTGATTGATTAAGTTCAATCTTTGGAATTATTCAGGGCCTGATTATGGCATAGCGTCTCTAGCTTAGGCAATTAGTATGGTAAAGGCTAATAAACCCTTTATTATCAATGTTGTTCTCGTTAATGAAAGACGTAGCCACCTGCTCATTCCTGCGAATAATAGCCGCTTTGGGGTATATAAGTGGGTCCCAATAAAACATAATTCCTAGTGTCAGTAGTCGTGGTATGGGCTATGTGTTAGACTTTATGATTTGGTGGGTTGGATCTCACTCAACGAAAGTCGGACTATAACGACAATGTTAGGCAAATTTATTCCGTTTATTTTAATTGCCTTAGTTGCCTTGACCTGGCTCTTACTGCCTACTCCTGACATTCAGGCCCAGGTTCAAAATGGGCTCACCGCCCCAGCCGATGGAGAGGTTGTAGCAGGGGTCGTTTTGGTCAAGGGAACCGCAACTGATATCAACTTTCTTCGTTACGAAATTGCTTTCATAAACCTGGCTCGGCCGGGATCGGAGTGGATAGTTTTCGCACAGGGAGATCATCAGGTAATAAGCGATACGCTGGCTGTATGGGATACGTCCGTCGGCAGCGAAACCGTTCCTATCTATCCAGACGGGCCATATGAGCTTCGTTTAAGGGTGGTAAGGAGTGACTATAACTATAATGAGTATTATGCAACGAATCTAATTGTGTCAAATAGAACAGCAACACCAACTCCAACCACTGATATTACGGCAACGGCTGAATTTATTGGAACGCCTACTCCAGTAAGTGGGGTCTCTGGACTGATTGTTGTAGCGCCTGATGTGCTCCCATCATTAACACCGTTTCCTACGCCGTCACCGCTAGCGACATCTGCTGGTCAGCTGCTTGGACCGGCTCCCATCGATGTAGAACCAGATAACGAACAAGGGTTTTTTCGACAGGTTTTCGATATCGATTTCAGCCAATATGGACGTGCTTTCTGGCGGGGTGCAATAATTGCTGGAATAGTCTTTGGATTCCTGGCAGTTTACCTTCTTGCTCGCGGTTTCTTTCGCCGTCTTTGGCGCGGTATCCAGACAAGGATCTTTCGCTGAAGTGGGATCAATGAAGGGGGACCTGGTATCTGGGTCTGATTCTGGGCTGGACGAAAAGAGCAGATTTATGGTCATTGGCTTAGGGAACCCAGGTCGCGAGCATCGCTACAATCGTCACAATCTAGGCTTCATGGTTTTAGATCAATTAGGAGCGCGTCACGAGATAAAATTGAGCAGGGTGCAATCGCAAGCGTTAATTGGATCTGGAAAGATAGAAAATCGTTCTGTGATCCTGGTAAAGCCGATGACTTATATGAATTTAAGCGGCAGGTCTGTAGGAACATTAAGTCGCTACTATAGGATTCCCTTAAGCAAACTTCTTATCACATACGATGAGATAGATTTACCCTATAGCGTTGTCCGAATAAGGGCAAGTGGTGGCTCAGGCGGCCACAACGGCATGAAGTCAATCATTGAACAACTAGGAACAGATTTTCCTAGGATTCGTATCGGTATCGGCCGGCCAGCTGGACGAATGGATCCTGCAGACTACGTGCTTCAGAATTTCTCAAAGGAAGAAAGAGAGGCCGTTGGCGGCGTCCTGGATAGAGCGGTTGACGCCATAGATCTTTTTCTTCTTGAAGGAATAAATTCAGCAATGAACAGGTATAATCGGACACCTGAAGAAGAATGAACATCGTTCCTGGAAGCCAACCTAGTATCGAGTGATTTGAGTCATTTATGAATCTTTCTGGGCTTTTAAGCGCCTTTGATGAAGCAGCTGAATACGATCGGTTAAGAAGCGCTCTTTCTTTGAACAAGACGAGACAGTCTTTAGACCTGCCTGAAAGCGCCCGTCCAGCCATAGTAGCCAAGATTTTTCTTGACCGACTGTCACCCATCTTAATGCTTACTGGTCGGATAGAAGCAGTGCCAAGGTGGCAGGAATCATTAAGAAGCTGGCTGCCTGAAGAGTATTCAATTTTCAGGTTTCCCGAGCCAACGCCGCTGCCTTTTGAACGAGGACCCTGGAGTGACAGGTCTCGATTTGGCCGTCTCGATGTGTTGCGAAGATTGGTAGAAAGCGATCACCCGCAGTTGCCAGATAAAAAGGCGCCATTTTTGGTTGTGGCCTCTGCCCGGGCATTGCTGCACAAGACGTTACCAAAGAAGCGTTATATCTCTGTAACAAGGGTATTGAAAAACGGTCAGTTGGTTGATCTCGAAGCGCTGATAAAGCAGTGGTTATCAATTGGCTATGAATCAGTAAGTGTGGTTGATCGCCAGGGTCAATTCAGCAAACGGGGTGGAATCTTAGATATATTTCCCGTGGGTTCAGCTGTCCCCCAACGTATCGAGCTGTTCGGGGATGAAATTGATACTATCCGACCTTTTGATCCGGCGACGCAGCGATCATCTGGAGTTGTCAGTTTAAGGGAGAATTACATCATAATTCCACCCGCTAGAGAACTGCTACCTGAAGATGCAATTAGAATTGGCGAAGATCTTGGTGAGCAAACTGCTCGCCCGGAGAAAGATATCCCCACCTGGCGAGATGACATTGATGAATTGAGGAGCGGGCGCGTTGGCGAACACCTGGAATATTACCTGGCCATGGCATACGCGGATCCTTCATCAATATTGGACTATCTGCCGGACAACACAATCATTGTCGTTGATGATCTGGATGAACTCAAACGTGGATCGCTTGAACTACACCTGCACGCGAGCCAGGTAGCTAGTGAGCAAGATGGATTACCAAATGGATACAATCACCCACTATTTCCCTGGGAGCAGATATCTCATTTACTTAATAATCACAATTTTCTTAATCTAGGATCTCCTCCAGCAGAGGCGCCGAGTTCTAATGTGGGTATAAATCGGCTGTTCAGAGAGGGCCCCCGTTTTGGAGGACAGGTGCGCCCTTTTGTCAGGCACCTCCAGAATGCAGAGTCGTCGAAGGACAGAACAGTTATAGTTAGCCAGCAAGCTCAAAGATTGGCCGAGCTATGGCAGGAGAATAGAAGGCATTTTTCGGACGTTGGAGAGCCAGGCTTGGTTAGTGTGGGTGATTCTCAGACCTCCTTGCTTCAAGAAGGCCAGATATCATTTATACAAGGTAGTTTAGCAAACGGGTTCGTTCTGGAAATCGGGGAGGAATCTTCCAACAGGGTTAATGGAACCTCACTAACCATAAACTTGATGACCGATGGTGAGATCTTTGGTTGGAGCCGGCCAGCGCCAAAGCGGAGAATTGCCCCTAGACCTGTTGCCCCGGAATCATTTTACGCTGACATTATGCCGGGTGACTTCGTCGTACATCTCGATTTTGGTATTGGTCGTTTTCATGGGCTGGTGATTCGTTCAATCGGCCGAACAGAGCGGGAGTACCTCAAGGTCAACTTTTCACATGGGGATGTGCTATATGTTCCGGTCCATCATGCCGATCGACTGAGCCGGTGGATTGGGCCAGATGACCGTATCCCGCCGATGCACAGGTTGGGTAATAAGAAATGGCAAAATACAAAACAAAAGGCTAAGGAATCAGTTGACGAGTTAGCGGCGGATTTATTAGATCTATACGCTGCGAGAGAAACAGTCTCTGGTCACGCCTTTTCTGGCGACACCCATTGGCAAAGAGAATTGGAGGCGAGTTTTCCGTACATTGAAACTGAGGATCAACTTCTGGCGATTTCGGATGTTAAAGACGATATGGAACGACCTTACCCAATGGATCGTCTTATTTGCGGCGATGTCGGGTACGGAAAAACTGAAGTGGCTTTACGGGCAGCCTTCAAAGCCGTAATGGATGGAAAGCAGGTTGCCATGTTGGTTCCGACCACTGTCTTAGCCCAGCAGCACTTCACTACCTTTCGAGAACGATTAAAACCCTTTCCGGTTATCGTCGAAATGCTCTCGAGGTTCAGGACGCCGGCGCAGCAGGAAAATATTATTAAGCGATTAAAAAATGGCCAGGTTGATATCGTTATTGGTACTCATCGATTGCTATCTGATGATGTCGCGTTTAAAGATCTTGGCCTGCTGTTCATTGACGAAGAACAGCGATTTGGAGTTGCCCATAAGGAGAAGTTAAAACAGTTTCGAACCGAAGTGGATGTTCTGACAATGACCGCAACGCCTATTCCCCGAACTCTTTATATGGGTTTGACCGGTGTTCGAGATATCAGTCAAATAGATACTGCCCCGGCAGATAGATTGCCGGTTCAAAACTATATTGGCGAATCAGACGACACTATTATTCGAAGGGCCATAATACGAGAGTTAGATCGAGGAGGGCAGGTTTTCTACGTCCATAATCGGGTTCAAAGCATCGAGAACATGAGAATCAAGCTCTCCCAGCTTGTGCCAGAAGCGACCATTGCTGTCGGCCATGGCCAGATGAGCGAAAAAGAATTGGAAGAGGTCATGATTCGCTTTGTAGAAGGTGAAATTGATATTCTTCTAAGCACATCAATTATCGAGAGCGGATTGGATATCCCTAATGCTAATACATTGATTGTCGATCGCGCTGATCAGTTTGGCTTAGCCCAACTTTACCAGTTAAGAGGGCGAGTTGGCCGCGGTGTTCGAAGAGCCAATGCTTATTTTCTTCATCCACCTTGGAGCCGGCTGACTAACGATGCGAAATCGCGATTTGAAGTAATCGGGTCCCGAACTGAATTAGGCGCGGGCTATACCATTGCAATGCGCGATCTTGAAATTCGAGGCGCTGGCGATTTACTGGGAAGTCGTCAAAGTGGGCATATAGCGGCCGTTGGCTTTGACCTTTACACGCGACTTCTGGCCCAATCTGTTAAAAAGCAGAGGGCGGAAAAGAGCGGCGATTCGCATTCGCTCGAGCTGCCAGAGACGGTAACTATTGATCTACCGCTCGCTGCCTATGTTCCTATCGATTATATTCCGGATGCTTCACTCCGACTGAGGCTATACCGGAGAATGGCTATTTTATCTGACCTTGAATCGATTGATGATATGGCAGAAGAACTGGCCGATCGTTTTGGTCCAATACCCGATCCGGTTGATAACTTACTTTTCCAATTACGAATTAAGATCCTGGCTATGAGAGCAGGAATCTCAACGGTGGCGACTGATAGTGGGCAAGTGAGGATTCGCATTCCTGGAGGGGATGGAAATGGTCGCATGCGATTGCAACGCTTTCTTGGAAATAAAGTCAAGGTAAGTCGAAATACTATCTGGTTAGCCAGGGGATTATCTACCCGCGAGTGGCAGGTTATACTAGTCCAAATATTGGAGAAGTTTGAAGACTTTGAACTTGAACATCTTTCAGAGAAGCGAGATATAGGAAAGTAACGGCTAGAGTATCAGGTGAATTAATTTCAAGGCGCCGGTGTTTTGTGGACTTCAGATTCATTGCTAGGTAGAAAGAAATGGAGATATAATCTCGCCCATGAGAATCCAGTTCTACGAAGATCCGATTCGGGAGCCGCGGCCGCGTGAAGAAGTTCGGTTCAATCGGTTAGGAATTTTTATGTATGAAGATGGTCGTCGCTTCGTGGTTGGATTTGACCTGACTCCCTTCATGGAACGCCCATCACTCCAGGTATATGTAACGGATAAAGCCGGGAGAGAAGTGACAAGTTTGATGATAATTGAAACGATCCAGACAAATTTCAATCTAACGATGCATCTACCAGAAGATGGAAACAAGGGCCAATTCGATGTTTCAGCCCTGCTTTACTACCGAACGACGGATAATGAGAAGCTCGTTGTCGATCAAATATCTAAAAAATTAGATAGTTCAAAAATTGGGGAACAATAAATAAGATATGGCTGCACAATCTCTGATAGGTCAGACCATCGGAAAATACAAGATCGTGGAAACCCTTGGCAGGGGTGGTATGGCTGAAGTTTATCGCGCATACCAGCCCAGCCTCGATCGAGACGTCGCTATAAAGATAATGCATTCGTTTCTAGCTGACGAAGAAAACTTTCTAACGAGATTTCAGCGGGAGGCAAAATCGATGGCTTCCCTAAATCATAACAACATTGTCGGCGTCTATGATTTTGATGTTGAAGATGGCATCTACTACATCGTCATGGAATTCGTCAGTGGGGGGACTTTAAAAGAGAAGCTGGAATCATTAGCCAGAAACGGCGAGAAAATGCCCTTGTCAGATTCGGTGAGGATCATATTGGAAATTGCCGATGCATTGGCCTACGCGCATTCGCGTAATATGGTTCACCGGGACATTAAGCCCGGTAACATCATGATTGACGAAGATGGCCATGCCGTGTTGACGGACTTTGGAATTGCCAAGATTCTCAGTGGCCCATCTTTTACAGCAACTGGTGCGATGATTGGGACTCCAGCGTACATGTCTCCTGAGCAGGGGTTAGGCCAGGCTGGAGATGAACGAAGCGATCTTTACGCCCTGGGTGTTCTCTTTTACCAGATGTCGACCGGCCAATTACCCTTTGATGCTGACACACCACTGGCAGTTATTCTCAAGCATGTTAACGAACCAATTCCGGAACCTCAATTTATAAATCAAGATTTACCTCCTGAATTGTCTGCGGTTATTGTAAAGGCAATGGCCAAGGATCCGGCCAAACGTTATCAATCGGCGGCGGATTTTGCGACTGATCTCCAGAGTGTAGCTAAGACCTTAGATCTTGATATCGGAGTTGGAATCAGTTTTGCATATTTAGCTGACAGAACAACGCCGCTGCCTCTACCAACCAGCGATACCGTCGTGAAACCGGCGGCCGCTGCAACGGTGCTGGGAGCAGCTCCATCAATAGCGTCACCAGCTGACAGTACGCGGCTGGCTACCTCGGGTACAATTGGCACGACTGAAGTCGCCCCACCCATTGCCCCGCCCATTGCCCTGCCGGGGACAGAAGAAAAGAAAAGAAATCCGATATTGTGGATGATATTAGGCGCCATAATTCTATTCTTAATAATCGGCGGCTCGATCGGAGGTTTTTTGTTGATTGGCGGGGGGAACGATCCAACTCCAACGGAAGTGGCTGCTGTTTTACCCGAGGATACTAATACACCTGAACCCACTGATACGCCGGAACCAACCAAAGAGCCGGATGCGACCATTGACATTGGAGGGACTGCTGTAGCGGCCGTTGCTGCAACTTTAACAGCTGCCCCAACCGAAACATCTCTACCTACCGCTACGATCCTGCCAACGGGAACCGCAACGCCTGATATGACAGCCACATTCTTAGCAGGCTGCGAGCAAGAAATCGAATTAATAAGTTATTTCACCTACTCAAATGCTCGTACAAGCAGTGCGCCAGTTGGCGCCACGTTTCCAATGAATCTGGTTATCGAGAACAGCGGGAGTTGTCCCATTGAAGATGAACTCTTTCTGGTCTTCGTTGAGGGAGAGGAGTTTAATCAATCTGGTTCAATTTCTCTAGAAGAGCTGGCTCCAGGTGATGAAACAACTCTAATATTTAATTTGGTTGCTCCAAATTCGGCCGGACGATTTGATAGTACCTGGCAGTTTGAGGCTTCTGATGGATCACTCTACGGTGATCCCATATCATTTCAGGTTTTAACATATGTGCCTGCGACGCAAACACCGGTTGCAACACCCACCCCAATACTTTCCCCGACGCCGGTCAGGGCATTTGGATACAATTGGTTTGTCAGCGCCTGTGTTTATGAAGGGCTGCTTTGGAGCTGTAATTTTATTGTTGAGCCTTTTGGTGGAATCGGCCCGTATTCCTTCGTTTCAGACGAGGATCCTCCGGCCGATCTTTCAGGGGCGGGGCCGTTTATCCATCCAATCTTGAGACCGCGCTGCTCTGCCTGGGTCCAATCCATAACCGTGATAGATGAAGGTACAGGTCAAACATTCAGGGATCCGATCTTTATTAATCCGGACAATTACTTTGAAGGAGGATGCACCCAAGGGTAGACTAGTCAGAAGGAGGTCAGTGGAGACATGTTTGCTGAGATTAAGTTAACCTCAATCGGGATTGAGGCGATATTGGGGGATCACCTTGTTCGGGGAGATATCCAATCACGGGGTGACATGTTGGTGTTCTTAAATGATCGTAATTGGTCGTTCCTCCCTATTCATAATGGCGAGCTATTTCCGCTCTCTTCGGATCGCCGGATCGGGGCTATGAAACCGTCGACAACTGTCGTTAATAAGTGCAACCTCGAGGTTTTAAGTGTGATTTCAGAAGAGGATGCCAATAATGTCCAGGCGGCTTTTTCTAAAAGGCCAGTTCTCTTTGTCCTGGGTCATTTTGTAATTCAGGGTGATCTACATGTGAGTGAAGATGCTCCGGACGAGGATATGATGGATGACATGCATGATTTTTTCGCGGTTACCGGTGGATCAATTTTTCCCTTAAGGTCAGTGGCTTCCTTGCCTACCGAAAGGGTACCATTGCTTTTTATCAGGAGACAAGCAGTCCAGGTATACCGCGTTCAAGAAGCTGCATAGCCCCCAGACCGCTTGGACTAAACGTGACGATATCAGAGTTGGGTCTAGCTCTTGAATGGTCTTTATATTTTTAGGAGATTACCGGTTCCCATTGCGCAATTAACCTGTCCAATTTTGATTTCGTTTGCCGCCAGGTAACTTTAGTTATCCCGAGCTGGTCGATAAGCTTATCGTGATCAATCCCTTCTCGATATTTATGAAGGGCATATATCCAACGAAGGTTTTCAAAAGAAAGACTCCCCTTGGGTAAACCGGCCTGCTCGCCGATATCGGTAAGAATATATTCCAGGTTCCGGGCAGTACAGGTGAACAGGGTATCGCTTGGTTTGTACTCTTCTATATAACGATCAAGGAGAGTTATCCATCCTGGATCCAGGGACATCTTCCGTTCTTTATACCGTTTTTTTGGATTCTTATAACGAATAAAGAGATAAGGAGCATCGGGATTTGCCAGATTAATATGATTTAAGACGATCGACATCGTTTCCATTTTTTTGATGCCTGTTTTCAATAAGAGAGTAAGAAGCAATTTTGGTCTGCTGTCTCCTTCTTCGTCCTCAATACCTACCAAAATCTTTGCGGAAATAGATAGTGCTTTTTCAATATCTTCATCACCGGGTAAATTAGGGAGCGGACTGGTAACCGAAACTTGAATAACGTTTAAAGATGGATTTGATAGTATATAACCTCCTTTATGCAGCCACCCAAAAAAGACTTTCAGGGTGGTTACCCGCCGGGCATAAGATTTTTGGCTGCAGGGAACATTGCGTTCATTGAGAAGCCAGTTTAGAAAATCATTAAGATCTTTCGTACCAATATCGCCAACGGGTTGGGAACTACCAAGATATTCCCCAAGCAAGCGCATATCACTAAGGAAGGCCCTTATTGTATTTTCGGTAAAATCTTTATCTTCCGTCCTCATATAGATATCGAAAGGGCCAAGTGTGGCCTTTAAAGAAGAATCTCGGCTTACATCGCCAGGGAACAAGCTGGATTGAGTAAAAGCTGTGTCGTTCATTAATCCCTCGATTAATTTCGCATAGTTATACCTAGATGTTAGTATATCATATTTTGATTATTATTTTCGGAAAGGAATACGGGAACGAAGGTCTACAAGGGTAGTTAGAAGGATGGCCATTAAATAACGAAACCTATTGAAGAACCTACTGCCCCTGGGACTCTTGGGCCGGTTTCCTCTTTCAACATCAGGCTTGATATAGCGCGCTTGAGCTTCAAAGGATCCTTCCCTTTTCGTAATATCTTTTCTGGAGAGCAAATACAGCAGATGATTAATGAACTTAGCAAAACCCCTATCTAGAGAGATTGTCCGCCGACCGCGTCTCCGGGAGATAACACGGCCGATTAACTTATCTGAGAAAATGGGAGGATCCAATTTCTCTAGACGATCGCCCTTGGTCACCAGGATCTGCTTTCCCTGCCTGGAGTCCAGGCCCAGGAAGCGATGGGCCAGCATTCCATCCCTGGTTTCAAGAACTACTATTTCCCCAGGTGAAAGATCTTGAATTGATACAGGGGCCAGTCGAATATTGTCGCCAACTTTAAGGAGAGGGACCATGCTGCTGCTGCTAACCGTGACGAACGGTCTCTGCCCTTGTTTCAAGGCTTGAGCTACAATTTCACTTATTATTTCGTTCTCGATTTCAACCATGGATTCAGGTCGATGCTGAGAATGTTCTTATAACAGGTGACAGTTTACGGATAATTGATCTATTTGGCTATAATTAAACAAGAATCAAGCTGAATCGCTAATACGATAGAACTTATTGGCTGAGTAATTGGTCATCATCTGACAAATGAATAATTCGAGGCGGGGAATCCCATATTAGGAGTGAACAATGCATATACGCTGTTCTTACTGCCGGCATTCGTTTAATTTATCGCGAGATTATCTGTCCCAGGCATTAGCAGAGGCAGAAGAGGGAAAAAAGAAATATCATGGGGTTGAGTGTATGAAGTGCCGGAAGATTATCAAAGTTCCAATATCTCAAATGAGGCGTTTTGCGCCGCGACCTGAAACCAATGAAGAGGAGAAAAGCTCAGACAAATAATTTATATTCAATAGTTGTACAACTTGATCAATCAATTATTGGTAGATCTAATCGATAACAGAAGCTGACGCGCACCATTGCCAATATTCGGAATTAGGAAAATATCCTGCACTTAGAGAAGTTGAAATTAGTTGCCAGGATGGGGGAAGCTAAGCAATGGCATCTAACAAACCTGATATTTTTTCGGGGGGATCTATTCGGTCCATTCAAGAATATGTTCACCGATATGGACAGTGTCGCCGATTTTAACGCCAGCCTTAACTAAAGCATTAGTAACGCCCATACCATCCATTATTTTCTGGAATCGCCGCACAGGTTCTTCAAATTCCCAATAAGTCATGGCGGCGACACGCTCAATTCGTATCCCAGAGACCCTCCATCCATCATCAAGCTGATTAATGGAAAACGTGTCTTCATCTGCTTCTGGTCTTATTATTAAGGGCGGTGGTTTATCCTCCACTGTTTGGGGAATCAGGTCCAGAATTTGCTTCACATTGTAGAGCATTTGCTGAACACCCTCTTTTGTAACAGCCGAAATGGCGCAGAAATGGAATCCAGCACTCACGACCTTTTCTTCAACCGTCTGCTGCCAGGCGACGGCGTCCTGAAGATCGATCTTGTTCAATACCACGAGCTGGGCTTTGTTTTCCAATCGGGCGTCATATAGGGTCAACTCCTGGTTAATCATTGCCCAATCCCTCAGTGGATCATCTGACATTCCATCAAGAATATGAATTAACACCCTGGTTCGTTCGACGTGGCGAAGGAAGTCGTGCCCTAATCCTACACCCGCCGAGGCGCCCTCAATCAAGCCCGGTATGTCCGCAAATACAATTGTTTCGTATTCATTTAGGGTGACTACCCCTAGATTTGGATGGAGGGTTGTAAAAGGATAATCTGCTATTTTTGGATTTGCTGCGCTGATAACAGAGAGTAATGTCGATTTTCCAGCGTTGGGAACCCCAATTATTCCGACATCAGCAATCAGCTTCAGTTCCATTTCGAGCCACATTTCGCCCCCCGGTTCACCTCGCTCCGCGAGACGGGGAGCCTGATTAGTGCTGCTGGCAAATCGGGCGTTTCCTCTGCCACCTCGACCACCTGCCAAGATAAGAAGTTCGTCATCGTCATGAATGAGATCGGCCAGAACCTCACCCGAATCAGCGTTGCGAATCGTAGTCCCAGGAGGAACCTCGAGACGAAGTGTCCTGCCGTTGGCCCCTTTTCTATTATTTGGTTGACCATTACCGCCATTTCCCGCTTTGTAGTGGTTCTGGCGGTGAAATCGAACTAGAGAGTTTTTCTTAATATTGACGACCAAAAAGATGTCACCCCCAGAACCACCATCCCCACCATCGGGACCTCCCCGCGGGACATGTTTTTCCCGGCGAAAGCTAATCATGCCATCGCCGCCGTTACCGCTGTGGACGTATATTTTTGCCCTATCGTAAAACATTTTATAGTTAAGGGGTGAAGGGACTCATCCCTCGCTTTTCTCTTGGGTTCTAAGAAGATCTTGTAGTTCGGATAAGCGGGGATCTAGGTGATCATTTGTACAATCACACGTTCCGGTGTTTAAATTTGTTCCACACTCCACGCACAGCCCCTGGCAATCGTGTTTACAGTAAGGCTGTGTGGGTGTTTCCAGAAGGATCAGTTCGCGAACCAAAGGTGCTAAATCTATAAACCCGTCTTCACCAATACCGTATTCCCCCGGAGGCGCGGCGTGGGCTGGATAATAGAACAAGTCTTCCAATTGGAGGGCAACAGGAAGGAACAGTTCAGTTAGACAGCGAGCACATTCGGCCGCGATGTCTGTATGAAGTACACCTGTGATGTAGATACCCTTTGAGTTGCGGATCGCTTCGAAGGTTCCCGTTAGAGGAGTGATGACTAGATCATCCTCGAGGGATATGGTTGGATAATCAATAACGGTTTCTCGGCTGGTTCCTGGGCTGGCCACGATCAGGAAACCATAATTAAACCTTAAACTCGATGGACGTTTTGAGCGTTCTCTTTTCATGATTTTCGTGGGATTATTACAATGAATTAGAATCTAGAGCGAGTATAACATGGGCGAACAGGTGCGGGCAATTGCTCTAAAGTAGTTCATAGCCAGCCTAAATTATTTATATCCTTCCCGGAAATTTTACAATTTACGTGTACTTTAGGAAGAGAAGTCGGGAATTTTGAGCCAGCGATCCTGCTCCGCAGGATTGCTATTATCCTAGGTTGATGCACGAGGAAATAATGTCAAAACGTTTGCTTTTAGCCACAAAGAATCCTGGAAAGTTGAAGGAGTATGCTGAATTATTCATCGATTTCGATTTTAAATGGCTAAGCCTTGATGAGATAGGAATTAACCTGGATGTTGAAGAAAGCGGTGAAAACTTCAAGGAGAACGCAATAATTAAAGCCACAACATACGCCAACTTATCGGGGCGCCTGACATTAGCTGATGACTCTGGTTTGGAGGTAGACGTATTAAATGGGCGACCAGGCGTTAGAACCGCCCGTTTTGGCGGACCTAACCTGTCAGCTGTGGAAAGATACCGATATCTTTTGACATTAATGGAGAAAATTCCAGAAGGACAAAGGAGCGCCCGCTTTAAATGCGTGATCGCCTTAGCATTACCCGGCGCTTTGGTAGGCATATCACAAGGGATCTGTGATGGCGCTATCGCAATTAGTCCGAGAGGAAGCGCTGGTTTCGGATATGATCCGATTTTTTTTCTACCCAATCTTGGAAAGACAATCGCGGAATTAACCTCTAAAGAAAAGCATAAAGTCAGTCATCGCGGCTTGGCTGTGGCTAATATTAAACCAATTCTAGAAACCGTACTATCAGAAGCAAATAATGACATTACATAAAGTGACACTTGTTTTTCTTTATGTAGAATGTTCTTAACTCAATCGTAGGATAAATAGCGGTTGACCCTGCCATAGGCGGCCGCTAGAATGACGCCACCGCGATTGAAATAGCTGTTTAGGAAGGAAAAGATGAGCCGATTAGTCATTGAGGGAGGGCACAAACTACAAGGATCCATTACCGCCAGCGGGAATAAGAATGCTGCCTTAAAACTTCTACCTGCTTGTTTGCTAACTGATCAACCATGCGTCCTCCATAATATTCCGGATATCGCCGATGTCAGGACAACCATCGCCATAATGCGTGATCTTGGGGTTGATGTTAACAGCATCGGACCGGGAAGCTGGCGGATAGAGGCAAGAAATATAGAAAGCAGTGAATTAAAACGCGAATTGGCCAGCCATATTCGGGCATCCTTTGTTTTTTCTGGGCCACTGCTCAGCAGGGTTGGAAGAATTACTCTCCCTGGCCCTGGCGGCGACTTGATTGGCGGCCGGCCGCTGGACACAAATATCCAGGGTCTTCGAGCGCTGGGCGCCCGGATAGAGATAGATGATCAAGGCGCGTTTAATATGGAAGCGCCTAAGCTTCGCGGCGCCGGTTATCTTCTGCAATCGGAGGCGAGTGTCACGGCGACGGAGACGACCGTCATGGCGGCGATCATGGCAAAAGGGGAGACAATCATCGACAATGCAGCCAGAGAACCACACACTCAGGAACTTTGTCACTTTCTAAATTCATTAGGAGCAAAAATCGAAGGAATGGGAAGCGGCCGTCTGTCTATTCAGGGAGTCGATCGACTCAATGGCGGCGAGTTCAAGGTAGGCAGCGATTTTATGGAAGTGGGCAGCTTTATTGGGGCCGCGGTGGTGACCGGAAGCGAGATCCGCATTAATGACGCTGGTCCTCAAAATCTGGAAATGATTAAGCAGGTTTATGAACGTCTTGGAGTTCACTGGTTGGTTGAGGGAGAAGATATCATTGTTCCGGCCGATCAACCGATGCGGATTCAAACGGCGCTTGGCGGGCGAATTCCGGAGATCAAATCCCACCCTTGGCCGGGTTTCCCGCCTGATCTTATGAGCATAGCTCTGGTGATAGCTTCCCAGGCCCAGGGGTCAGTTTTATTGCATGATTGGATGTATGAAAGCCGTTTCTTTTTTGTCGATAAATTAATCTTCATGGGCGCACATATTGTTTTGTGCGATCCTCATCGGGTATTAGTCCAAGGCCCCAACCAACTGTACGCAAATCCCCAGGGGGTTACCAGCCCAGATATTCGCGCAGGCATGGCCATGGTTCTGGCGGCCCTTTGCGCAGCCGGGGAAAGCACGATTCACAATATTCAACAAATCGACCGGGGCTATCAAAATATTGACGAAAAGCTACGATCTTTGGGCGCGAAGATTGAACGAATTGATGACAAATAACGTTGTGAATTGGGCCAACAGATTTGCCGATTGATGGCTGCC
>PVMS01025285.1_pt1 | contig 19637 bp, 16 predicted proteins | sample 1853461 | NCBI WGS metagenome assembly PVMS01 (sample SAMN08582032, study PRJNA380276) | Marine sediment metagenome, whole genome shotgun sequencing project. | isolation source: ocean sediment barecode stripped | collected 2017 | reverse complement strand
TGGGGGGTGAACTCAAACTGCAAAGTTCTCCCGGGAAGGGCTCTCGCTTCTGGTTTTCCCTGACACTCAATTTACGCGAGGAGACGGAAGCTCAGCCGATCGAAAAAGCCACAGATTCATTTAATAATACTGTCATACCTTTCGTCCGCCCGGTTGCGACAGCGAAGGCCAAAAATACGAAGCTGAAAATACTGGTGGCGGAAGATAATGTGGTTAACCGTAAGGTTATTACCATGATCCTCGAAAATGCCGGATTTGGGGTCAACACGGTTAATGACGGTGCTCAAGCTCTCGACGCGCTGGAAGAGCATCACTATGACCTGGTCATCGTTGATATGCAAATGCCGGTAATGGGTGGTATCGAAGCGATGAAAATGTATCGCATGGCCAATCACCATAAATCAGAGAAAATACCTTTTCTTGTCCTGACGGCCAACGCCACCACAGATGCCCGGAAATTGTGTAAAGAAGCTGGTGCGGATGCATTTTTGACCAAGCCTGTCGATTCAGGACGTTTACTGCATCATGTCACCTGGTTGACCGGAATCCAGGAAGAATTCAATCAGGCCCAGCGAAAGCAAAAGGAAGTCCGTGCGCAAATATTTGACCCTGAGATATTGCTGGAACTGAGCGCTATTCGAAATACACCTGGCGCACTGGAAGAAATGATCGAGATGTTTCTGGGCAATGCAGGTGAAATGCAACGAGCGATGGAGGATGATTTAGAAAGCAAGAATCTCCGGTCGTTTAAAGATCACGCTCATGCGATGAAAGGCAGTGCTGCGAATGTCGGAGCTAACCGAATTTCCGATGCCTGTCACCGGGCAAAAGCACTGAAGTCGGAAAATCTGCAAACATCTGGTCGTGAACTGGCAAGCCAGCTAGCAACCGAATTCAGTGATTTTGAAAAAACCTTTGCTACCTACATTGCCAAGAAAAATAGCCGCAATAGCAATTTGACGGATTTCTGACTCATATAATCCACAAATTGCATGTTCCCTCACTCGACCGCACACACGATTACGATGTTCAATCAGCTATCCTGACCGACATTCTTTTCGTTCCCCAACCTTCAGAAAACCCTCGGTACCCGATGCGCGTATTTCACGCATTTCGGTTTCACCGTTGTTTTCGCCGGGAATGATGGGCGTGGTCAGTTCGAATCAGACGTTCTTACACCATCTCAACAATAGGTGGGCCTGCGTGAAGACTATTGGGCGGATAAATTAAAAGTGCTTCGCTACACTGCGCAACACATTAAATCGTCTCTAAGTAACCCGAAGTGATTTAAAAAATCCAACAATCCATTCGCCAAAACGGTTTGAGTCGGCCTCGGCCTGTGCCGCCGGCTTGTTTAGTGCTTCTATCGCCTTGAGTGCCAAAGGTTCCGGGATGATGCTGGTTTTGCGTGCTTTGAGCAGGTGGTGGTTAAATTGGGTATTAAACTCGGGGTGTGCCTGTATGGTCAGTACCCGGTCACCTATTAGCAGTCCGGCGTACGCGCAAAAGTTGGAGCTTGCGTATACCTCCGCGCCGGGGGGGAGTTCAACGATCTGATCCTGGTGAAAGATATTCAGGGTGATCTGATTTTGTTCATCAATTGACGAACCGGGTTCCAGAGTATAGGTATCAACTCCAAGCCCCCAGCCCTTGTCTGATTTTTCCACGCGCCCGCCCAGTGCCTCGGCAATAATCTGGTGGCCAAAGCAAATTCCCACCAGTGGTACCTTGGCATCTATAATTTCTCGGATGAAGTTTTTCAGCGCTGGAATCCAGATTTGTTTGCCATAAACACTGAATTTAGAGCCGGTAATTAGCCATCCTTCACAATCACCGGCATCGTTCGGTATTTGGCCATCAACAACCCGGTATACCTGAAATTCAAAAACAGCGTTCTTTTGCCCGAGCAATCGCTCAAACATATTATTATAATTGCCGTGCTGCTGTAAGAGTTCTCCGGGTACATCACCCGTCTGGAGTATGCCAATTATCATGGGCCTGAAAGGGCTGTAAAGGGTTAAAAGTTGATTGTGATTTCAGGACCTGAAAATGTCAATTAATTTAGAAACATGAAGGTCATTCAGTGCTGTTCTATTGCGGCCGCCACTATTGCGCACGATTACCTGGTATTGATGGCGCAGAAGAAGGCTTAGCGTCGATCGAATTTACTGGCTAGTATCAGCGCTGAACGTGTTTCCCTGACCCCCCTCAGGGCGCATATCTTATCCAGAATGGCATCCAGTTCCGCAGGTGAACTTACGCGCACGATCGCAACGAAATCAATTTTTCCGCTGACCGTAAACAGTGTTTCCACTTCAGGGATTTTCTCAAGTGCGCTGGTGATGTTCGCTGCAGCGTGCGGGTCAATCACCAGGTTGACGTAGGCTTGAAATGCGCCATTGACGCTATCGTCTGCAAGCCTGACCGTATAACCCTGGATCACGCCACTGGCTTCCAGTTGATTCAGGCGTTTTTGTGCGGTGGTTCTGGCGATCCCCAATTTTCGAGCGAGATCACTGACCGGGATACGCCCATTTTGCTTTAGGGCGTTGATCATTTGCCGATCACGGTTTTTAAGGTCCATCAGTGAATTATACAAAAAGACAAATAAATGGTCAAATTGTATAAACATATACGCGTAATAACACAAATTAGCGCTTATATTGACAGTCTCTACGGCAATAATAGAGTTTATTGTTCGGCGGAGGATGAATCATGGGACAGGTTTTCAAATTTTCGTACAAGCGTTCCGGCGCAGTTATTCCGGCTGAATACAAGAATGTGCAGGAGGTTCTGCAACGGCTTAAGCCCGAGCAACCGGTCTACCTGTTTAACCGGGATCAGCTCATACAACAAGCCCTGGTTTTCCAATCAGATTTTCCGGGTAAGGTGGCGTATGCGGTTAAAGCGAATACCCGAAATCGCGTGCTACGAACCCTGATTCAGCAGAATATCCGTGATTTTGACGTAGCCTCGATTACTGAAATCAAACGACTGCAGGCCATCAGTACAGGCTTGCGCTTACATTTTAATAACCCGGTCAAACCCCGGGCCGCGATCGAGTCCGCCTGGTATGAATACGGGGTCAGATCATTTGCACTCGATGATGACAATGAGCTGCGGAAAATCATCCGTGTTTGTAAATACCCTGAACGGTTGCTACTGTCTGTCCGCTTTAAGCTGCCGCGGCATCAAGCAGCCTATGATTTTGGCGCAAAATTTGGCGCAACGCCGGCCCAGGCTGTGCGTTTACTCGCGGATATTCATGCCGCCGGGGCGAAAGCGGCGTTGATCTTTCACCCGGGATCACAGTGTACGGACCCGAACGAATACTCGCGTTATATTCATACGGCGGCTGAAATCGCTTGCGCCGCAAATGTAGAACTGGCGCAAATAAATGTGGGCGGGGGATTTCCAGAATACTATGCCAACACCATCGCTGAACCGCGTTCACACTACTTCAAGGTGATCGGGCAGTCATTGGATAAAGCCTTCAAAGGTAGCCCACCACCGGTAATGTGCGAGCCGGGCAGGGCGATGATTGCTGCCTGTATTTCCCTGTTGGTCCAAGTAATACACGTTCGGGAAGGCTCGCGCATCGCCTTTATCAATGACGGAGTGTATGGTGGCTTGCAGGAACAAAACCTGGCTGATTTGTGCTTGCCAACCCATGCCTGGCGCAATGCAAGGCGCGTGGAAAGTGACCGTGTAGCGTATACGATATTTGGCCCGACCTGTGATCCGAGCGATCGCCTGCCGCGTACGCTGGTCTTGCCCGTCGACTTGCAGGCGGGAGATTACCTGGAGTTTGGTCTTGCGGGCGCTTACGGTTCGGCTACAGCGACCATGTTTAATGGCTTTGAATCACAGCATTATGTGAATGTGAGGGGGTAATTTTGAATCAAAGCTTCAGCCCCGGCGCTGGTGGAACGATAATATCGGGGTTAAAGCTCCGGCTCCATACGGACGAATTTCCAGGTCCACGGTCAGCCTACGCAATGGTTTTGATTTCCAGGAAATCCTCAAAGCCGAACTCGCCCCATTCGCGGCCGTTACCGGATTGTTTATAACCCCCGAAGGGGCAATCAAAGCCCTGACCGCCGCCATTAATGTGAATCATGCCCGCCCGAATTTTGCGCGCAATTTTATGTGCTGCATCGTCTTCGCCTGATACATAAGCCGCCAGGCCGTAGGGCGTGTCATTGGCGATGCGTATTGCATCAGCTTCATCTTGAAAAGGAATCAGGCATAAAACAGGGCCAAATATTTCTTCACGCGCGATGCGCATATTGTTGTTCACGTCGGCAAATACGGTGGGCTTGACATAGTACCCCGTTTCGAAACCTTCTGGTTTTCCGGGCCCGCCGGCCAGCAGGCGCGCTCCTTCCTCTATGCCCGTTTCAATCAAGCTCTGTACACGATCAAAGTGTATAGCGCTGACCAGGGGGCCGATAAATTGCCCCGATCGGGAAGGATCATTCACCGAGGTGTTGGCCGCGACGGATTCGGCAATTTTAACCGCGTCATCATACCTTGATTCCGGTACCAGCATGCGTGTTGGTGCATTGCAGGACTGGCCCGTGTTGCCAAAACAGCTGGATACGCCGTCAGCGACCGCCTGCTCGAAATTGTCGTGATCAAGAATGATGTTGGGTGATTTTCCGCCCAATTCTAGAGTAACCCGTTTGACGCTATCAGCTGCAGCTTTGCTTACGGCGATGCCCGCTGCGGTCGAGCCCGTAAACGATACCATGTCGATATCCGGGTGGGATGAAATGGCGGCACCGACTTCCGGGCCGAGTCCATCGACCAGATTAAAAACACCTTTGGGGTAACCCGCTTCGTCTACCATCTGTGCAAACAAATGGCTGGATAGTGGAGACAATTCGCTGCCTTTTAGAACCATGGTGCAGCCCGTGGCCAGAGCCGGGGCAGTCTTGCACGCGATCTGATTTATAGGCCAGTTCCAGGGGGTAATGAATCCGCACACGCCAATGGGTTCTTTAACCACGCGCCCGGTGGTCAGTTGTTGTTCAAAAGCATAGTCCTTTAAGGCATCAATGGCCGCTTTTAGATGTCCATTGCCGCAGGCGGCCTGGTTATTGGTGGCATAATCAATGGGCGCGCCCATTTCCAGGCTGATCGCCTCGGCCATTTCCGAGTAACGATCCATGTATGCTTCCAGCAGGCGTTCCAGTAATTTAAGCCGCTCTTCGCGGCTACTGTAGCCAAAGGTTTCAAACGCTGCGCGCGCAGCGGCAACGGCATGTTCAACATCGCCCGCACTGCCCAGGCTGATGATGGCGATGGTCTCTTCTGAAGCTGGGTTAATGACGTCCAGTTCGCGCGCTTGCAAAGGATCACACCAGCTACCGTTTATATAAAATTTTCTCAAATCCAGCATATCGTTATCCTGAGGTCTCTTTTAGTATTAAAATCTGTCTTTTAATGCGTAATACGCCATGCCCAACACCATGCCCGGCCAACGTAACAGCGTTCCGCCCGGGAAAACCGGGGTGGGTAGTGAGGCAATGGCTTGAAATCGGCTACCTTCTCCGTCAATTTGTTCTGCAATCAATTTTCCCGCCAGCGTGGCCAGCGCCACACCTTGCCCGGAATAGCCCTGAGCGTAAACAATGCGATTATATTCCAGTGTACCAAAATGTGGCAGGCGATTGAGGGTGACTGCCAGCGTGCCCCCCCAGGCATAGTCAATGCGCACGTCTTTTAGCTGCGGATAAATCTGTAACATCGGTTTTCTGACGAAGGCTGCAATGTCCCTGGGAAAACCGCTACGATAATTCTCACCCCCGCCGAATAACAATCGCCTATCCGCAGATAATCGAAAGTAGTTGACCACATACCGTGAATCCGCAATCGCGACATCTTTCGGGTTAATGCGGTTCGCGGTTTCCTCGTCCAGGGGTTCTGTTGCGGCGACAAAGTTGTTGATGGGCATAATACGCCCGGCAAGTCGTGGCTCGAGTTTCCCCAGGTAACCATTGCAGGCCAAAACCATGTGCCCGGCTCGAACATTAAAACCCCGGGTACGAATTTTTACATCCTGCTCGACACTGTAGTCGAGAACCTCGCTGTTTTCAATTATTTTAACCCCTGCCCGGTGTGCGGCATGCGCCAAACCGAGCACATAATTCAGAGGATGCAGATGGCCGGCGCCATGATCTAGCGAGCCGCCGAAATAAGTGTCCGATCCGGTTAGGTAAGCCATATTTTCGCGATCGAGATACTCGATCTGATCGTAGTTATAGTCCCGGTTTAAGGTCTCGACGTAGTGTTTGGTAGCATCGCTGTAATGCGGTTTGTGATCCGGGTGCGCGATGCCGGCCTTGTAGTCGCATTCAATGTCGTGATCGCTGATCAGTGCTCGAAGTGTGGCTTTCGCCTCTTCACTGAGTTCCCATAATTGCCGGGCATGGTCACGACCCAGCATTTGCTCAAGATTATCCTGTTCCTTACGTTGCCCGGTGCAAACCTGGCCGCCGTTTCGCCCGGACGCGCCCCAGCCGATTTTATGCGCTTCCAGCAGTATTACCGAATGGCCGCGCTGTGCCAGGTGCAACGCCGCCGACAGGCCCGTATATCCCCCGCCAACTATGCACACGTCGGCACTAAGATCAGATTCGGCTTTATCGCCTTCAAATGGTCTTGAGATGCTCGCAGCGTAGTAGGAGTCGGGGTGGTTTTCTGTGAGCATTTTAATAAAGCCTCATACAATTACTTCTCCTTAACATTCAAATCTCTCCCAGCCCTTCTTTGCTAAACCGGGGGAGCCTTAGGAGTGAATCGCATCCACCGTCAAATCCAGGCAACGCCAGGCTTTTTCCACCAGTTCGTCAATTTCAGCCTCATTAATTACCAGCGGCGGCGCAATAATCATTTTACCCGAGAGCGAGCGCATCACCAGGCCGTTGTCAAAGCAAAAATCACGGCAGATATTGGTCACGCTCGATGCGTCTTCGAAGCGTTTATACGCTGCTTTATCCTCCACAATTTCCAGAGCACCCAGCATGCCAAGGCTGCGGGCTTCGCCCACCAGCGGGTGATCAGCGAGCGTTTGCCAGGCTTTTGCCAAATACGGCGCCGTTTTTGTGCGCACGCGTTCGACGATATTCTCGCTTTGCATGATCCGGATATTGGCAATGGCCGCGGCGGCACAAACCGGATGCCCGGAGTAGGTAAAACCATGGTTAAATTCCACATTATCCTGCATCAGTACCTCTGCAACCCGGTCAGCGACCATCACGCCACCGATGGGGAGATAACCTGAAGACAGGCCTTTTGCGATTGGCATCAGGTCAGGCTGTACATTGTAATACCCTGAACCAAACCATTCTCCGGTGCGGCCGAAACCGCAAATTACTTCGTCTGCGATCAATAAAATATTGCGCTCATTGCAAATCCGCTGAATCTCGGGCCAATAGGTGTCTGGCGGAATGATCACGCCGCCCGCGCCCTGAATGGGTTCGGCGATAAACGCGGCCACATTATTTTCGCCCAGTTCATCGATTTTTTCGGCCAGCGCTTGTGCAGCCTCGACTCCAAACGCATCGCGATCAATTTCGCCGCCTGTTTTAACACACTCATCATAGGCATAGGGTTGCCGGATGTGGACAATTCCGGGGATGGGCAACCCACCCTGTTCATGCATGGACGTCATGCCACCCAGGCTGGCGGCAGCCACAGTACTGCCATGATAGGCATTTTCACGGCTAATGATGGTAAATTTATCGGCCTGTCCCAGTGACGCCCAATAGTGTCGAACCATGCGCAATACGGTATCGTTGGCTTCCGAGCCACCGCTGGTAAAAAACACCTGATTCATGTGTGCTGGCGCGATCTCAGCGAGCAGCGTGGTGAGCTCGACGGCAGGCGGATGTGTGGTGCCGAAAAATGAGTTGTAGTAGGGCAGTTCGTGCATCTGTTTATTTACCGCATCAATAATCTTCTGTTGGCCATAGCCCATGTTTACGCACCACAGGCCGGACATTGCATCAAGAATTTTATTGCCGTCGTTGTCGTAAATATAAACTCCTTGTGCTTTGCGGATGACGCGGGTCTTTTTCGCCTCGTGCATGGCTTTAAGGTCACTGAAAGGGTGCAGATGGTGGTTCGCATCAAGCTGCTGTAAGTGTTGTGTGCTTTGTTTCATCTCTTATACCTTGAGTAGTAGGTGTTCACGTTCCCAGCTGCTGATTACGTTCAGGAAGTTATCAAATTCGACTTCTTTAACGTTCACGTAAACATCTACGAATAGCTCGCCCAGTACTTCGCGCAGGGCCTGGTTGTCTCTCAGCCTATGCAATGAGTTGTACCAGTGGCGTGAGAGCTGGCGCGGTAAATTGTACGCATCACCACTGATCGGGTCGGCGGGTCTGAGCTTCCCCATCATGCCAATGTAACCGCAGGCCAGCGAGGTGGCGATGGCGATGTAGGGGTTAACATCGGCCGAGGCGATACGGTTCTCGATGCGCATCGATGCAGGATCATTGTCCGGCACACGTAACCCCACGGTTCGATTGTCATAGCCCCAGTGAAAATTGATCGGTGCAGCCATGTCGCGGACGATGCGTCGATAGGAATTAACATAAGGTAGCAGCAAAGCGATAGCATCGGGGAGATAGCTTTGCAGCCCCGCGATGTGGCTCAATAACAATTCATTAGGATTGCCGTCCGGGGTGGAGAACAGGTTTTCTCCGGTCTCCAGGCTTTCGATGCTCTGGTGAATATGCATGGCGCTACCGGGCTGGTCCTGCATCGGCTTGGCCATAAAGGTAGCGTACATATCGTGCTGCAGGGCGGCTTCGCGTACGGTGCGTTTAAACAAAAAAGCCTGATCCGCCAGCGACAGCGGGTCGCCATGCATCAGGTTAATTTCCATTTGAGCGGTGCCGTCTTCGTGGATTACGGCGTCAATAGCGATGCCCTGCGCCTCACAATAATCGTAAATATCCTCAAATACGGGATCAAATTCGTTCACTGCATCGATGCTGTAGGCCTGCCCCGCTCCTTCGATGCGCCCGTTGCGGCCGACCGGTGGTTCAATGGGCTGATCGGGGTTGGGATTTGGCTGGATCAGGTAAAACTCAAGTTCAGGCGCGACCACCGGCTTCCAGCCCTGATTTGCGTATAACTCAAGCACTTTCTTGAGTACCTGGCGCGGCGCCATAGTAATCGCATTGCCCTGCTTATCATAACAATCATGAATGACCTGGGCCACAGGGTCTTCTTTAGCCCATGGAACCATGCGGATGGTAGTGGGGTCGGGCCGCAACAGCATATCCGCATCGGTGGGATTGATTTCGTCGAATATTTCTTCAGGGTAATCTCCCGTGATTCCCTGCATGAAGATGGATTGCGGTAATTTGGATTCGGTGTTTTGCAAAAATTTTGCGGCCGGCATAATTTTGCCGCGCGCTGCGCCGGCAAGATCAGGTACGATGCATTCGATTTCGGTTATTTTGTTTTGTTTGATCCAGTCTTTCATAAGCCTACGGTGTGTGTTTTGTGATCACAAAAATAGAGGTGTATTTTGATCACAAATGGATTAAATTGCAAGTCAGTTTAGCCTTATTGTGACAGCTAGGAGTCTGTCTAAATCCGACAGGCTCCTAGCTGTCACGATTTAAATGTTCTTCTAGCAGGTCCATGCCTTCGCGAATGTCGGATTCAATAGCATTGCGAAATGCCTGTTTATCGCCTGCCTTCAGAGCCAGCAGCGCATCGGCGTGAAAATCCTGTATGATTTCGGTTCCCATGCGCCCGAATACAATGCGCATAAACGGGGCAAATTGCAGCCATAGGCTGCGCACAAGTGGATATAGCACGGGAGAATCAGCGTGATTATAGATATCAAAATGGAATCGCCGATTGCAAAGAATATAGGCATCCACGTTTCCTGATCTCAGGGAAAGGTTGAGTTCGTCGTCAATATGTGTCAGGCTTTTTATCTCGCTTTTCCCAATGCTGGGCATCGCCAGCAGGGCCAGTTCCGGCTCTAGCGACAAGCGAGCATGATACAACTCCTGCAGACGGGTTTGGGTCATCGCTGTGACACATACGCGTCGGTTGCTGAGCACCTGTAGCGCATGTTCGGCTACCAGTCGGCGAATGGCTTCGCGTACTGGCATGGAGCTGACGCCGAGTTGTTCGGCGATGCCGCGCAAGGTCACGCTGACACCCGGTACGAATTGTCCGGCCAGGATAGAATCACACAAGGCCTGATACACCTGCTGGTGCATGGGTTGTGTATTCTTCTGTGTTTTTGACTGGGTGGTTGCGTGAATTTTATTCATAGAGACATAGTTTGACAGCTAAAAGTGATCAGGATAAGATATACTCCAAATTTGTGATCACAATAATACACTATAATTGATGGAGAGAGGAATTACAAAAATTGCCCACCAATTCTTGAAAGACCACCCGGAAATCGACCGCGTCGAATTCCTTTACGTTGATATTAATGGTGTGCCGCGAGGGAAATGGGCTAATGTAAAATCACTGATTAAGGCTTTCAATGGCGAATTGCGCTTACCGCGCAGCAGCTACGTACTCGATATTTGGGGCGACACCGCCGAAGGCACGGGTCTGCTGATGCAGGCTGGTGATCAGGATGGTTTATGCGTGCCGGTCGAGCACTCCCTGGGGGTTATCAACTGGTTGGGCAAGCCTGCGGCGCAGTGCCTGTTGAGCATGAATGACCAGGATGGAACTCCTTTTTACGCGGACCCCCGGCAGGTTTTAAAGCGCGTGCTGGATCGTTACGCCAAAGATGGATTGCAGCCGGTAATCGCGCTCGAGCTGGAATTTTACCTGATCGACCGAAATTTGTTACCAACTGGCCACCCGCAGATGCCAGCGATCCCCGGAAGTGCACAGCGCTATTCGGATACGCAGTTGTTGAGCGTGGTCGAAATGCAAGATTTCGAAGCGGTATTTACCGCCATTGAATCCGCGTGCAAGGATCTAAATATCCCGGCAGATACCGTGCTCAAGGAAAACTCACCCGGCCAATTTGAGTTGAATCTGCATCATCAAACAGATGCTTTAGTCGCAGCCGATCAGGCTTTTTTGCTCAAGCGGGCCATCAAGGGCTGCGCGCAACAACACGGTTATATTGCGACGTTCATGGCCAAACCCTTTGACCAATGGGCGGGTAATGGTATGCATATTCATGCCAGCGTGCTGGATCGGTCCGGCGAGAATATATTTAAACTGGCCGGGCGTGAACCGTTGGGCGCTTACGCTGATGCGATCGCGGGTTTATTGCAGGCTACACCCGAATTGCTGGCCTTTTATGCACCGCACGCCAATTCATACCGGCGTCTCGTCGATGGCGTGGCACTCGCACCGACCACCCTGAGCTGGGGTTATGAAAATCGCACCTCAATGGTACGCCTGCCGCTAGCGGCTCCGACTGCGACACGAATTGAACATCGCCTCGCAGGTGGCGATGCCAACCCCTACCTGTTGGCGGCAGCAACCCTGGCAGGCATGCATTACGGTATCAGCACTTCGCCTAAATTGCCGGATGAAACCGTCGGCGATGCTTATAGCCAACATCCCGCAGCATTGGCTATAACCTGGGCGGAAGCCGTGCAGCGCGCATCTATTTCTAAAATAGCACAAAGCTATTTTGGCGAGAAATTTACCCACTGCTTTGAAAGAATTAAACACGCCGAACTGAAACGCTTTGGCGCAACCATTACCGATTTCGAATACAATAGTTATTTGAGACATGTATAACCACGGCCTTCGGGCCACGTAAACCAAAGAGGAGAGAAAATGAAAACTGAAAATCATACCCTGAAGAAATGGCTGGTCGCCGGTTCTACGCTATTGCTTATGTCGGCTGCACAGGCCGCTGAGGACAAAGTGGTGAACGTTTTTAACTGGTCAGATTATATTGACGATGAGATCTTGACGGAATTTGAAGCCGAAACCGGTATCAAGGTGGTTTATGATGTATTTGATTCCAACGATATTTTGGAAACAAAACTGCTCGCGGGCAGCTCCGGTTATGATGTGGTTGTTCCATCGGCCGGATTTCTGGCGCGACAAATACAGGCGGGGGTGTTCCAGGAACTGGATATGTCCAAGCTGGATAACTATAGCAATATGTGGAATGTCGTAAACGACCAGGTGGCGCGATTCGGCCCTTTGAATGATTATTCAGTAAACTATATGTGGGGCACAACGGGTATCGGCTACGTTGAAGAACAAATTAACGAGCGTATGACGGACGCCCCCGTCGATTCGCTGGCGCTGGTTTTTGATCCGGAGATTGCGTCAAAATTCGCCGACTGTGGTATTTTTATGCTGGATGCGTCGGATGAGATCATTCCGGCCGCCCTGGCTTATCTGGGTGAGGACCCAAATACCAAGGATAAAGATGTGATTGCTAAGGCCGAGGCAGTGCTAATGGCGGTTCGCCCGTATATCCAGAAGTTTCATTCTTCGGAATACATCAATGCCCTGTCCAACGGTGATATCTGCATCGCAGTGGGTTGGTCCGGTGATATTTTTCAGGCGCGTGATCGAGCAGATGAAGCGGATAATGGCGTGACCATCGGTTATGGTGTACCCAAAGAGGGAGCCCTGATGTGGTTTGACCAGATGGCCATACCCAAAGATGCACCGCACGCGGATAATGCGCATACCTTTATTAACTATATGATGCGCGCCGAGGTAATTGCCAAGGCCACCAATTACGTCTGGTACGCCAATGGAAACAAGGCGTCGCAGCCGATGCTGGAAGAAGACCTGTTGAGCGATACTTCGGTTTATCCTACCGAAGAGATGATGGCTGACATGTACATCGTTACCCCATACGACCCCAGAACTCAGCGCGTGGTAACCCGCTTGTGGACCAGGGTCAAAAGTGGTCAATAGATGCGTTTTCTGACGTTGAATAGGGAGGGTTGAAGTATGTCGCACAATGCTGAATTTCAACCCTGGCTGGATGCAAAACAGCAGCCCTACATCCAGATAGAGCGCGTCACCAAGAAATTCGGTGATTTCGTTGCAATCGACAATCTCAGTCTCGATATCTATCGCAATGAGTTTTCGCGCTGCTAGGTCCTTCCGGTTGTGGCAAGACTACCCTGCTGCGAATGTTGGCGGGGTTTGAGAGTCCGACCGAAGGGCGAATTTTGCTTGATGGGGAAGATGTTTCAACCGTACCGCCGCATCAGCGCCTGGTGAACATGATGTTCCAGTCGTATGCTCTTTTTCCACACATGACGGTGGAAAAGAACATCGGTTTCGGGCTTAAGCAGGATAAAATACCCGCCGCGAAAATCAAAAAACGCGTGGACGATATGCTGGAACTGGTGCAACTTGGGCAGTTTGCCCGGCGCAAACCCCACCAACTATCGGGGGGGCAGCGCCAGCGCGTGGCACTGGGGCGCAGTCTGATTAAACAGCCCAAGTTATTGCTGCTCGATGAGCCTCTGGGTGCGCTGGATAAAAAGTTGCGTGAACAAACCCAGTTTGAGTTGATGAACCTTCAGGAAGAACTGGGCATCACCTTTATGATCGTCACGCATGATCAGGAAGAGGCGATGACGGTATCCAGCCGTATCGGCTTGATGATCAATGGCGAACTGGAACAGGTTGCAACGCCCAGCGAATTGTACGAAGTCCCTAAATCGCGCTTTGTTGCCGAGTTTATAGGGGATGTTAATCTGTTTGAAGGGCGCTATGACGGCAGCGGCGAATTTGGTCTGACGATGACGTGTGAAGAGTCGGATTCGGCGATTCAATCGACGCAGCGGCTGGATGTCGCCCGGGGCACGACCATCTGGGCCGCCATTCGACCGGAAAAGCTGGAAATCTCAAAACAGCGCCCCGAAGGCACACCCAACGTGCTCAGGGGCAAGGTTTGGGATATAGGATATGGCGGCAGTTTTTCGACCTATCATGTGCATTTACCCAATGGTAAAACCATGACTGCAGTGCGTGCTAACCGGGAACGATCACTTGAGAAAAGCATTACCTGGGAGGATGAGGTTTATCTGAGTTGGGCACCAAAATCGGCGGTGATCCTGACGGATTAGATATGAGTAACAAAGGCGAATTGATCAGGGGGGGGCAATCAGAGATGGGGCCGCTGGCGACTGCTCAAATGCGCCTGGCTTCATTCGCGCCCTATCGCTGGTTCGTAGCGGCCATTATCTGGATTGCGGATAAACTCGGCCTGCGCGGGCGCAGCCTGGTAATCGCTTTGCCCTACGTGTGGCTGCTGGTGTTTTTTCTGCTGCCTTTTGCGATAGTGTTTAAACTAAGTTTTTCTGAAATTGCGATTGCTATACCGCCCTACACCCCGCTGGTATCGTGGGTTGATGGCATCTATTTCAAATTACAACTCAGCTTCGAAAGCTATCAGCTATTATTTGAAGATTCCCTGTATATCAAGGCTTATCTGACCAGCATCAAGATCGCTACCATTTCGACCCTGCTCACCCTGTTGATTGGTTACCCCATGGCGTACGGCATGGTCAGGGCGCCCAAACAATGGCGAACCACCTTGTTGATGCTGGTCATTCTGCCGTTTTGGACCTCCTTTCTGATTCGTGTGTATGCCTGGATTGGAATTCTGAAAACCAAGGGGCTGTTAAACCTGCTTTTGATGAACCTTGGCATCATATCCGAACCTCTGACCATTTTGAACACCAATATTGCGGTGTATATCGGCATTGTATATTCCTATTTGCCGTTTATGATTCTGCCGCTATACGCAAACCTCGAAAAACTTGATGGCAGCTTGCTCGAGGCGGCGGCGGATCTTGGCTGCGGGCCGTTCAAAGCGTTCTGGACAATCACCATTCCGCTCTCAACCGCGGGCATCGTAGCAGGCTGTTTTCTGGTGTTTATTCCGGCGGTGGGCGAATTTGTGATCCCGGATTTACTGGGAGGGTCTGATACGCTGATGATTGGTAAAACCCTGTGGGTGGAATTTTTTAACAATCGAGATTGGCCGCTGGCCTCTGCTGTAGCGGTTTTACTATTGTTAATTCTGATCGTTCCGATTGTTCTGTTTCAAAAATTCCAGGAGCGGGCGAACGCCCAGTCAGCATGAAACAGTTCTCGCGCTTTAACAAAATCTCTTTGCTGCTGGGCTTTGCCTTTTTATATTTGCCCATCATTATTCTGATTATTTTCAGTTTTAATGAATCCAAGCTGGTCACCGTCTGGGGCGGTTGGTCGATCAAATGGTACGCGGAACTAATGCAAAACCAGGGGATAAAAGATGCCGCCTGGGTGACGCTCAAAGTGGCCTTTACCTCCGCGACGGTCGCGGCAGTGCTGGGCACGATCGCGGGCATGACTTTGTCCCGATTTGGTCATTTTCGGGGCCGTACCTTATTCTCAGGCATGATCTACGCGCCCATGGTGATGCCGGATGTGATCATTGGGCTGTCTTTGCTGCTCATGTTCGTCTCTCTCGCGATTGATCGGGGTATCGCTACCATCACTATCGCACACATCACTTTCTCGCTGTGTTATGTTGCGGTCGTGGTGCAATCTCGCCTGTCGAGTTTTGACGACAGTATTGAAGAAGCCGCGCTTGATTTGGGATGCACCCCGGCAAAGACCTTTTTGTTTATTACCCTGCCCGTAATATTTCCCGCGGTGATTTCGGGCTGGTTGCTGGCATTCACCATGTCGCTGGATGATCTGGTCATAGCGAGCTTTGCTTCTGGCCCCGGTTCGACTACGCTGCCCATGAAAATCTATAGCCAGGTGCGCCTGGGCGTAACCCCTGAAATTAATGCTGTTTCAACCATTCTGGTCGGTCTGGTGGCCAGTGGAGTATTGCTTGCCTCGTACATTAATCGCCGTCAGTCAAAGCAGCGACTAGCCGATGAACAGTTGGCTGCACAGGCGGATTAACGACTGTGATTAAGTAAACTGTCCCCGGAAAAACTCGAGTATCCTTTTCAGGAGTATATCCAGTTATTTAACTAAAAATCTTTTATGAATAAAGCTATAACAAGCCATATCATATTATAGCTTAGACCATTAAAAGGTTAATATAAATAATCAGGTATACCTTTGAGAGTTGGGCAATCACGGCAGAATACGCAATTTACCCTAGATTTCGCTCGTTTACAATAGACTCGCCGCTTTCCATATTTATGCGCAGTGATAAATTGTGTGTTGAATCGGAATGATGCAATACTTCCTGTAGGTCCACTTTCTTTTCCTTGTATAAATTAAATAGCGCTGACTCCATGGACTGCATGCCCGAGGCGCCGCCTTCCTCGATCGCCTCGTTGATTTTGCTGATTTTTCCTTTTTCAATTAACTCTCTGATGGTAGGGGTTGGTAGCATCACCTCTACCGCGGGAATGCGCTTCTTGTTCCTGGTAACGAGCAGGCGTTGAGAAATAATGGCTTTTATACTTAAGGACAGATCCATTAACAAACCCTGGTGATGATTGGATTCCGGAAAAAAATTAATAATACGCTTGATGGCTTCAGCCGCACTAGAGGCATGCATAGTTGATAAACATAAACTACCGCTTTGAGAAAATCTCAGCGCCTGCATCATCGTCTCGCTATCCCTGATTTCACCTACGAGAATCACGTCCGGTGATTCACGCAGGGCCCTGTGTAGAGCCGATTCGTAAGAACGGGTGTCCAGGCCGACCTCGCGTTGATTGACGATGGACTTCTTGTGCGAGTGCAGATACTCGATGGGATCTTCAATAGTTAGTATATGTCCTGTTTTATTACGATTACGAAAGTCGATCATGGAAGCCAGGGTGGTTGATTTGCCCGAGTCGGCGGCGCCCACCACCAGGATCAGGCCACGGGGCACCATAATGAGCTGCTCTAAAACCGCTGGTAATTGTAGTTCTGCAATGTTCGGGATCTCATTTTTAACGTAACGAACGACCATGGCCACTTCACCTCGTTGCTGAAAAACGTTGATACGAAAACGTCCAATATCATCCAGGGAAAATGAAAAATCAAGCTCCTGCTCACTTTCGAAAAGCTGAATTTGAGCAGGCGTCATTATGGTATAGCCAAGCGCTTTAACATGCCCGGTGAGTAGTTTCGTGTTTTTGACCGGGACGGTCAGGCCATCAATTTTTATGCCTACATTTGTTCCGACGCTCAAATACATATCTGAGGCATTGCGCTCAACCATTAACGATAATAACTGCTTTATATTCATACTTTACCAGGCCATCTAAACAGGGTGATATAACAGCGTTATCTGCCCATTGAGTACGGGCAATTACGCGGGACAAGTCTTTCTGCTATTGTAACTTACTGTAGCTTGTTGAGTAAATTCACACTACTAAAATCTGAAGAAAAACCGTTTATGTTCGGTAAGCAAGCCCCACCTCATTGCAAGTCGCCCCTTATGCTTTGCCGGACACAGCTTCAATCCATTTCATGGCAGGCAGTGTACTACGTTAAAACATAATTCACCATAGCGGGAACCTTTTTCAATGCTACTGCATCCTGGGGATACCTTATCAATTAGTCTATTGGATTTTAGGGCAATTTCAAAACGTAGACCAGTTGCCCACAGGTTTTCGAGCGGTATTCGTAGTAAGGGCAGTTGAGCAATTTAGCATTTAGGAAACGGCCGTTTATTCGATATCAAGCCCACTCTGGATATGGCTGGTATGCGCGTCAATTTGGATGGAAGGGTACATTGCAACGCGACTGTTCGAAACGAGATACTGCGCATTCAAAAACTGGCCGCAATATAAGCAGGTATTCACTTGTTTTCAGTTTCCCCGGGTTTCAGTTTTAAGGCTAGCAACAGCGCTAGCGTATAGGCGCCAACGTATATCGCGAAGCAGAGCTTGTTTTGTGCCAGAATGGCGGCAGCGTCGGTTTCGCTGAGTGCCGCGGAGATGACGGTAATTCCAATCACACCACCGAGGTACCGCATGGTGGATAAGACACCCGCTGCTACACCGCTTTGGTGGGGGGGGATGGCAGACATGGCTTCGGAATGGATCGGACCGGAGACAATTCCGATACCGCCGCCAACACAGGCCAGGGCCATGAGAATCCACAGGAGAGAAGCGGAACTAGCTGTAAAATACAATATAAGCATACCAATCAGTCCTCCGGTTACGCCACTTAGAATGGTTGCTCGCGCGCCTTTGCTTTCCGCAAAACGCCCGCCTAGAAAAGAGAAAATTACCATAAATAGCATCATTGGCAGTAATACCAGCCCAATGGCGCCAGGTTCAAGCTTATAGACCTCTTTTAGCCAGAAGGGGAGCTGAAATAACAGCGCGTACATGCCAAGATTATGCAGCCCTACGATTGATCCGCCTATCACAAAGGGAGCGTGTCGAAACAGGCGAAGGTCGATCAGGGGGGCGGCTGTAACGCGCTCCCAGCGGGTAAAATAATACAGCCCCAGCCCGCAAAATATAATGGCGGCAAAGGGCCAGTATCCGTCAAATTTCAGCCCAATGACGAGGACGCCAAGGCTGCATCCCAGAAGCCCCATGCCGACAAAATCAAAGCGCGAAGCTTCAGATTGACCTGGTGTCGGATCAAATTTAAAGGGAAGCTTTGTTCGAATCAGCACCCACGAAACTAATAAAATGGGCAGATTAACCAGAAATATCGATTTCCAGCCAAAATGCTCGATCAGTACGCCCCCCACTAGCGGCCCGACCGCAGCCGATGCGCCCATCATCGCGTTAAAATACCCAAACACCCGGGCCCGTTTATGCTGCGCTATGATGACCCGCAATAGGGCCATCGCATTCGGCAAGATCAGGGCACCGCCGCTTGCCATTAAAACGCGAGAGACCGCCACGGCAGATAATAGTTGAACAAAAATCGCGATCAACACCCCCGCAGCGAAAAGACTGACACCCATTGCGAAGGCGCGTCGTCGGCCCAGGAGGTCACCCAGTTTTCCGGCAGGGCTTTGCAGAACAATATTTACCACTAGATAGGAGGTCACCAGCCACAGCGTAAGATCACCACGGGAGGCCAGAAATGTGTCGCCAATCGCTGGCAACGCAACTGCAATCATCGTAGAGTTGAGCGGTATCAGCATGGCGCCGAGCACGATCGCAATGATTAATCGGCGCAGAGAATTCTGATCAGAAGAGGGATTCAAGTGTCCCGTGCTCTAATGGTTAGCGCTGCCCTTTAGCAGGGCGACGTGGTTATGGCACGGCATTGCAACAATGTGAATTTAGCGTCTGCCAGACCCCATTCGATGTCCAGGTGTTTACCGAAAACTGATTCACAACGTAGCGCCAGGCCATGTAGGTTTTGCAGGTCGGCATCGTCAAGGATTCGTGCGTTCGCTTTTTTAGGTGGGATTTCGATTTCCTCGGTTCCGCCCTGGGGCAACAGTCGTAGTGCGATATCTTTCTCACCAATCCTTCGCTCCAGGATGCCCCCCTGATGGCTGATCCGATAATAATCAGGAATGACCAGCCCCGAAACAACCACTTCGCCCAAACCCCATGCGGCTTCGATTACTCGCTCCTGCGTGCCATTTAGCGGGTTTTTAGTAAACATAACGCCGGCTGCTTCAGAATGATGAAGCTCCTGAAGTACGATACCCATTTTAGCGGCCCCGTCAACGCCCATTTTATCTCGATATATTTGTGCGA
>PVMS01067694.1_pt1 | contig 19653 bp, 18 predicted proteins | sample 1853461 | NCBI WGS metagenome assembly PVMS01 (sample SAMN08582032, study PRJNA380276) | Marine sediment metagenome, whole genome shotgun sequencing project. | isolation source: ocean sediment barecode stripped | collected 2017 | reverse complement strand
CTTCGTTGATTTCGGTGGGGTAGATGCCGCGGACGTCGTAAGCCTTGAATATTCCAGCCATGGTCCCAGGATTCCTATTGGACGTTCTCGATCTTGAGGGCGAATTCGAGAGTGTCGATCGGTACGCTCTCAAGCCCGGGAGTGTCTGCTGCTACCTCGTTGAGGTCCGTGGCCAGGGTTTCGCTTTCAATCCACTCGGCATGCTCGCGAATCGCAGCGGCAAGATCTTCAGTGGTCGCGAAGTGGACCCGAATCCGGTCCGCGTAGTCCAGGTCGGCCCGCTTGCGAGCCGTCTGGATGCGGTGGACCACCTCGCGCGCCCAGCCTTCGGCGATCAGCGCCTCGTCGAGCTCGGTGTCGAGCGCCACCAGCAGGTCCTGATCGCCTTCGGTAGCTGTGCCCTGGCGTTCGACCAGCCGGACTTCGACTTCCTCTCCAGTCAGCTCCACCTTCTGGCCTTCGACCTCGATGGTGATCTGCCCGTCGCGTTCGAGGCACTCAGCCAGCGCGTCGCCGTCTGCGGTCGCCAGCGCCTGCTTGACCTGGGGCATCTGCTTGCCGAACCTCGGCCCGAGCACCGGGAAGATCGGATGGAGCTGGTGGTGTACGTACTCGGTTCGGTCGTCCGCCCACCGGATCTGCTTGACGTTGAGCTCTTCGAGCATCAATTCGACATAGGGTGCGACGTTCTCGCGCACTGCCGCATTCGCTGAGACCACGGTGACGCTTGCCAGTGGTTGCCGGGTCTTGAGGCCATGACTGTTGCGGGCCGCGTGGCCGAGCCCGACGATTCTCTGCACCGAGGCGATGCCGCTCTCGAGCGCTCGATCGAGACGATCCGTCCTCAGAGCCGGCCATGCGGCCAGGTGGACGCTGTCGGCCGTCTCCTTCGACTGACTGCGGACAAGGCGCTGGTAAAGCGCCTCGGCCACGAAGGGGGTGTAGGGTGCGATCAGGATCGAAAGGCTCGTCAGCACCTCGTAGAGGGTCTGGTAGGCGCTTTCCTTGTCGTCACCGCCCTCTGCCAGCGGCGCCCAGAAGCGATTGCGGCTGCGGCGGATGTACCAGTTGGTCAAATCCTCGATGAAGAGCTCGAGCGAGCGGGCAGTCTCGGTGATCTGATAGTCGTCCAGCCCGGTTGTCACCTCGGTGGTGACCCGGTCCAGTCGCAGCAGAATCCAGCGATCGAGGGCCGGCCGGCGCTCGAGGGCCACCGGATCGCCTCCCGGATGCCAGCCATCGAGGTTGGCGTAGATCGAAAAGAACGACAGTGCGTTCCAGAGCGGCAGCAGGAAGCTCTGTGCGGCCTCCCGGACCAGGCGGGCAGAGAATCGTGAGTTGACCTCGGGGTTGTTGATGCAGAAGTACCAGCGCAGGGCGTCGGCCCCGGTTTGGGGCATCACCTCCATCGGGTCGACCACGTTGCCCAGCCGCTTGGACATCTTGCGGCCGGTTTCGTCGTTGATGTGTCCCAGTACGATGCAGGTCTTGTAGGCGATCGAGTCGAAGAGCAGGATGCCGAGAACATGGAGGGTGTAGAACCACCCCCGGGTCTGGTCGATGGCTTCGGAGATGAAGTCGGCGGGGAAGCCGATCTCCCGCTCGGGGTCGAAGACAGTGACGCCATCGTTTTCCACCGCTGCGCCCATGTAGTGGTGCTGCGCGAAGGGCATGGCGCCGGAGTCGTACCAGGCGTCGATGACATCGTCGACCCGCCCCATGGTGCCGCCACAGCCGCCTTCGGTGCATGCCCAGAGGAACGGCGCCTCCGGTGCGTCCCGGTCGACGAAGGGCCGGTGGGGATCGAACTGTTCGCGATCTGAGAGGTCGTCAGGCAGCGCCCTTCCGGCACGCTCGAAGAGCTCGGCGAAGCTCCCGATGGCTTCGAGGTGGTCACAGCTGTCGCAACGCCAGATCGGCAACGGCGTACCCCAGTACCGCTTTCGCGAGAGCGCCCAGTCGACGACGTTCTCGAGCCAGTTTCCGAAGCGCCCGACACCCACGTGCTGCGGATGCCAGTCGATCTGCCGGTTTCCCTCGACCAGCTCCTGCTTGCGTTCGGTGGTGCGGACGAACCAGGAGCGCGAGGCGTAGTAGATCAGCGGCTGGTCGCAGCGCCAGCAGAAAGGATAGTTGTGGTGGTGGCGGCCGGAATACAGCAGCAGGGTTCGCGACCGGAGATCACGCAGGATCTCCCGATCCGCATCCTTGAACCACTGGCCCGCGAAGGCTTCGATTCCGGGGCGATCCTCGAGGGTGCCCTCCGAGGTGATGGTGAGGATGAAGGGCAGGCCATAGCGTTGCCCGCTCTGGTAGTCGTCCTCGCCAAATGCCGGTGCTGTGTGGACCAGGCCGGTACCCTCGGCCAGGGTGACGTAGTCGGCGGTGAAGACGCACCACCCGTCCTGGTCCGACGGCGGCGGATCGAATGCCGCCGTGCCCAGGAGGGTGATCTCGCCGCCGGTCAGGAAGGGCCGGTCGTAGCGCAGTCCGTGGAGAGCGCTGCCGCGCAGCCGTACCACCGGGTCGGCCTGGCGCAGGTCGAGCCGGGTGCTCTTGCCGTCGATCTCCACTTCGACCGGCACCGGGGTCTCGAGCTGGTCGCCGATCAGGAGCATTGCCCCGGATTCGGCCGGGTGCTCGATGACCCGGTAGATCAGGTCGGCATTAACCGCGAGCCCGGTGTGTCCGGTCAAGGTCCACGGGGTGGTGGTCCAGGCGACCAGGTCGAGCTTCTGGGGCACTTTCCAGTCGCCGTCCAGCGTCTCGACCGTCTGGCCGGCACGGGCGCGGAAACGCACCCAGACCGACGGGTCATCGGTGTCTTTGTAGTTCTGCGCCACTTCGTGGCTCGACAGGGTGGTGCCGCAGCGGGCGCAGTAGGGTTGAATCTTGTAGCCCTCCTGCAGCAGATCCTTCTCCCACAGCCGTTTGAGCGACCACCAGACCGACTCGATGTAGTCGTTGGAGTAGGTGAAGTAGGGGTGGTCCATGTCCACCCAGAACCCGACTCGCTCGGTCATCGCGCGCCACTGGCGCTCGTAGGTGTGGACGCTCTCGAGGCACCGGCGATTGAAGTCGATGATGCCGTAGTCCTCGATCTCCTGTTTGCCGGAGAATCCGAGCTGTTTCTCGACCTCGATCTCGACCGCCAGCCCGTGAGTGTCCCAGCCCGCCTTGCGGGGGACATACTGGCCCCGCATCGATCGATAGCGTGGAAAGAGATCCTTGACCACCCGGGTTACGACGTGGCCGACGTGCGGCGCGTTGTTGGCCGTGGGAGGCCCGTCGTAGAACACGAACGACGCTTCTTCGCGGGCGCCTTCGAGGCTGCGGGTGAAGATGTCCTGGTGGCGCCAGAACTCGAGGATCTCGAGTTCGAGTTCCGGGAAGGGGTAGCCTCCTTCGATCGCCGGAAAGCTCATCAGGCCCATGGCGCCAACTCTATCCGCAAAGTCGAGGACCTAGAGCGGCGAGACCAGGGCCGGCAGGCTGCTCAGGAAGCGTTCGAGGCGCTGACTGAAACGCCCCGCTCGCTCGGTATGGGGCAAATTGCCGGTGTCCTTGAACACTTCAAGCTCGGCTGCGGGGATTTGGCGGATCCAGAGGTCCGCGGTCTCGATCGGCGGCGAAGTGGCACGGCTCCCCCAGGCGATCCACAGCGGCACCGAGAGACGCGGCAACATGTCCTTGATTCGATGGTTGAGATATCCGCACAGATAGGCGGCCAGCGCCGAATGACTGCCGGGTTGGTGGCTCGATTCGTAGTGATGCTCGATGAGGGCGGCATCGACGCGCTCGGGAGCGGCGAAGATCTCGCGCTTGAGGTAGGTCTGAATGGCGGTGCGGCTGGTGTAGAGATTCAGCGCCGAGGTGCCGAAAATCGGTGTTCGCAGCAGCGAGTAGACAAGGGCGTCCTTGAGGTCGGGCTCGTCGCCATGAAGATCGACTCCCGATGGGGTGATCAGTGCCAGCGCCCGCACGCTTTCCGGGTGATCGACGGTGACCTGTACCGCGTAGGCGGCGGCGAGGCCGGCGCCCACCAGGGTCGCAGGCTCGCCGACGATGTCGGCGAGGAAGTCCCGAATCATCTCGATATAGAGTTCGCCGTCGTAGGTCAGTTCGGGTCGTGCCGACATTCCCCAGCCCAGCAGGTCGAGAGCGTAGACCCGGTGCCCGTGGGCTAGTATCTCGGCGACCGCGTGCCACTCTTCGGAGTCATGCCCGGGACCGAAAGAATGCAACAGGACGATTGCATCCCCCTCGCCCAGCATCTGATAGGAAACCTCCCCCGATTTCCAGGCGTAGCGACGGGTGCGTCCCCAGGCTGGCGCATCGAGCCTTTTGCTGCGTCGAGCCACCAGCGCGTTGGCCAGCGCCGGCAGTCCGATTGCCGCCCCGCCCAGAAGCAGTCCCTTGACCAGTTTCTGGCGCCGCGCGCGCTTCTGCTCCTCTTCGGTGGTACGAGCCATGACGATCAAAGCCTAGCATGACGATGCCCCGCCAGTGACCCTGTAGCAACCTGCTAACCTCGGCCGCGACTGAGATGGCGCGAGAGTTGATCGTAGTGTGGGCAGGCCGGCATCGCCGGGACGAGTGGGAGCATCTTTGCTCGCGCTACCGCGACCGTATCTCTGCTTTTATCGACATTTCGGACCGACCGGTAAAGACCACCAGGGGCGGACCCGACAAGGTGAGAGTCGCCCTCGAAGGCGAAGCGCTGCTGGCGGCGCTGCCGGAGTCCTGCTGGGTGATCGCTCTGGACCGGCGCGGCAAGGCGCTCGATTCCATTGAGCTGTCACGCCGAGTGAGGAAGCTGCGTGAGGAGTGGCCCCACCCGGTAGCCTTCCTGTTGGGCTCAGACCTCGGGCTGTCGACGGCAGTGCTCGAGGCCGCCCGCGAGAGGCTCTCTTTCGGTCCCATGACGCTGCCGCATGAACTCGCCCGATTGGTGCTCTATGAGCAGTTGTACAGGGCATTGTCGATTCCGGCCGGAATAAAGTACCATCGGGAGCCGTTATGAACGGCCGGCGCCTCAATCGGCGCTACGAGACGCCAAGCAAGGAGATCTGAGGGTGGCCAATACGAAGCAATCTGGGAAGTCAGCAGCGGCCGAGAATGGGTGGATGGAATTCCGCGAGGTGTTGACTGAGCAGCGGCGGGAGATCATGGCTCTCTACGAGCATGACTTGAAGGAAGGGCAGCGAGCAGTCGACGAGGGCTCTGAAGATGTCGTGGATCGGGCCAATCGCGCCTACAACAGCGAGATGATGCTGGCACTATCGGGCGCCGAGCGCGATACGCTGTTTCAGATTGAGGAAGCCATCGGGCGGCTCGACGACGGCGGCTTCGGTGCCTGCACCAATTGTGAGAGCGATATTCCGGAGGCTCGCTTGAAGGCAGTGCCGTGGGCGCGCTACTGTATTGACTGCCAGGAGCTCGAGGAGAAGGGGCTCCTGCAGGAGACCTGATAATCCGGAACCGCGAGTGATGCGCATTCGAACCCTGACAGGCATTCTGGTTGCGCTTGCTTTCGTCGTCCTGGCCTCGTTTCTCAGTACCCGCAACACCGAGTTGCTTTCGCAGCGTTTCGCGCTCGGCGACTCGGCTTCGTGGCCCCTTTACGGGGTGCTGGTGGTTGCGTTTCTGGCGGGCTTCCTGCCGCCGGTGGTGGTGCTCGTGGTGGAGCACTTTCGGCAGGAGCTGGCAGCTCGGCGGGATCGCCGTCTCAATCGCGAGGCGGAGAGCCGTCGCGGCAGTTTTCGGCGCGCCGTCGACTACCAGGCGGACGGCCAGTGGGCCAAGGCCGCGGCGGAACTCGAGTCGCTGCTGGCCGAGAAACCGGAGGACTTCGGCACGTTGCTTCGCTATGGCAAGGTCCTCAGAAACTCCGGGCGCTTCGATGAGGCGGTCGAGATCCATCGCCGGGCCTCGGTTCTCTACCCCCGCAGTGTGGCGCTGCTGTACGAACTCGCCGCCGATTACGAGCGCGTCGGCAAAGAGAATGTCGGTCGTGAGATTCGCAACCGCATCGTCCGTGATTTCTCGGGGATCGGTCTCGAGGTGCGCCGTCGTCGTCGCAACGCCGCGATGGCGGTCCAGGACTGGGCCGAGGCGGCACAGCATCAGGAAGCGATCGAGACCATGCTGCGGGAGAATAATGACGAGCTCGAACTCGAGCGCGAGCGTGAGGTCGGGCTCGGACTGACCTATCAACGTGGTCTGCGAGCCATGGAGGCGGACCGCCAGGAGGAAGCGAGAGCCATTTTTCGCGAGATCCTGCAGCAGGAGCCACGCTTCATACCGGCATCGATCATGCTGGGCGAAGTGGCTCTGTTGGCGGGTGCTGACACGTCAGCCTGTTCCGAGTGGAAGCGCGGTTTTCTGGCCTCCGGAAGCCCGGTCTTCCTGCAGCGGATCGAGGATCACTTCATCGAGCGGGAGCGGCCTGCGGAGGCCATCGAGACCTTGCACGAGTTGATTGCGAGCGTCGACAACGACCTGCTGCCCCGGTTCTTTCTCGGCCGTCTGTACTACCGGCTCGAAATGCACGACGAGGCGCTCAAAGTGCTCTCGGGGATCCGGGAACGCGTTGCATCGTCTCCCACCTACCACCTGTTGAGTGGACGCATCCGGGAGCGCCGGGGTGAGCTGGAGCAGGCAATCGAGTCCTATGTCGAGTCGCTGCAGCAGGCCGGACTGACGACGGCCGAGTACCGCTGCGAGGTCTGTTCTTCGACCTGTGGAGAGTGGAGAGACCGTTGCGAGAGTTGTGGCTCCTGGAACGCGATCGAACTCGACTTCGAGGAAGAGCGGATCTCGCCCTCGGATCTGGGCATCCGGGAGCGTCCAGTGTGGGCAGTGGTCGAAGACACCGAGGACGCGTGAGCACCAGCCTCGAAGCCATCATCGCCTCCCTCGAGCAGGGTGGCAACGAGCCTGTCTACCTGGTTTCCGGCAATCTGGTTCTGGCCGAGCCGGCGGCGAAGAAACTCGCTGAGGCACTGGCCGTGCGTGGCAACGCCGACGTCGAGATGATCCGTCGCCCGCCGCGCCTTGGCGACTTGTTGGGCGATCTGCGGACATTCTCACTGTTTGCCGGATGCCGGGTCATGCTGGTGATCGAGTCGGCGCTACTGGCGGATCGGCGGGCGGCGGCGGGCCTGATTGACGAGATCGCGGAAGCGCTACCGGTTTCGCAGACCGAGGCGGAGCTGGACCGCAAGGAGCGCGCCGCGGCGGGACGCCTGCTCCAGGTGTTGCGACTGTTCGAGATCGACCCCTACGCCGGGGCTCCAGCCGAGATCCTGGCGCGGCTGCCGGACTGGGCGCTGCAAGGGGGTTCTTCCAAGAGGCGCAAGCGAGCCAAGGCCAAGGTCGACGAGTTGCGCAGCCAGATGGGGCGATTGCTCGAGATGGCGCGGCTGGCGGGGCTTTCGGGCTCCGCCGAGTCCGATCTGGCCGAGATTGCGGAGATCCTCGAGAATGGTCTGCCGGTCGGCCACGCGCTGGTGCTCGCTGAAAGCTCGGTCTCCCCTGATCATCCGGTCGTCGAGGCTCTCGAGCGCCGCAATGCGGTGGTCTCGCTGGGGCAGGTCGAGAGCGCGCGCGGCGGTGGCTGGACGGGCGTCGAGTCGCTGGCCGCAGAACTCGAGGACGAGACCGGTGTCGGCATCGCCCGCAACGCACTCGGAGAACTCGCTCGCCGGACCTTGAGGCAGAAGGAGGGTGGACGGTCGGGCCGGGCCGAGGGCGACTCGACGGCACGGTTTGCAGCCGAGTATCGGAAGCTGGCGGGAATCACCGGAGAGGGTCAGATCTCGCTGGCGCTGGTCGAGAGCGAGGTCGATGATCGCGGCCAGGAGGACGTGTGGAAGATCCTCGACGCTATCGGCGCTGGCGAGGCAGCGGACGCACTGCATCGCATCGACCGCTATCTGGCGGCCGCTGAGGATGAGCGCGCGGCACGGTTTTCGCTGTTCGGCCTGGTGGCCGGATTCTGTCGCCAACTGACCGCGATCGTAGGTGTAATGCGGCTGCACGGAGTGCCTGCCGGGGTGGGCAATTACAATCGATTCAAGTCCTCGCTGGCTCCGCAGTTACAGGCGCCGCTGGCGGGCGGTGGCGACAATCCGCTTGCCGGACTCCACCCCTATCGTCTTCACCGCGCCTATCTGGCGGCCTCGCGGATGCCGGAGAGTGTTGTTTCCAGGCTGCCCTGGCGTGTGCTCGAGACCGAGATGCGGATGAAGGGCGGCAGCCGCGACGCCCAGTCGGCACTGACGCTGCTGATCAGCGAGCTGGCCACCGCGGTATAGCCGGCCCTGGACCGGCGGGGGCAGCGATACAATCCAGCCCGTGCCGGAACTACCCGAGATCGAGGTGCTGAAGCGCTCGCTCGAGCCCCACATCACCGGCCTGCGGATCGAGCGGACTGTGGTGCGGGAGGCTCGACTGCGCGAGCGGATCGACAGTCGCTTCGCTCGACGTCTCAGTCACCGCCGGATCGAGCGCCTCCATCGACGTGCCAAGTATCTACTGGCGGATCTCTCGGGAGATACCACTCTGGTGGTGCATCTCGGCATGAGCGGTAGTCTCCTGCTGGGGCCGGAGGATGCTCCGGTGGATCCGCATGAGCACGTTTCGATCTATCTGGAGTCCGGTCGCCGTCTGCGCTTCAGGGATCCACGGCGTTTTGGCCTCATGCTGACCCTGCCGACTCCCGATCTCCCGAAGGACAGGAGATTTCGCAGACTGGGTATCGAGCCGCTCGAGGGCGAACTTTCGGGCCAGAAGCTGAAGTTGCTGGCACGCGGCCGTCGGACCGCAGTCAAGACCTTCTTGATGAACAGCGCGCTGATTGTCGGCGTGGGCAATATCTACGCCTCGGAGGCGCTGTTTCGAGCCGGCATTCACCCCCGGAGATCGGTGGCCCGTATCGGGGCCCAGCGTTGGGAAGGGTTGAGCCAGGCAGTGCGCTCGGTGCTGGTTGCGGCGATCGAGCAGGGAGGAACCACTCTCAACGACTTTCTCGACGGTGGCGGCAACGAAGGCTACTTTCAGGTGTCTCTGGACGTCTACGGACGTGAGGGCAAGGCCTGCAGTCGTTGTGGCGGCGTGGTGCGCCGCATCGTCCAGGCGGGCCGCAGCACCTTCTACTGCCCGGGATGTCAGAGGTAGCGAGCATGGACCGCATTCCATTCTTTTCAGTGGTCATGCCGGTGCTCGACGGCGGAGCGGTTTTCGAACGCTGTCTGGCCGCGCTCGAGGGCTCGAGCTTCACCGACTACGATCTGATTGTCGTCGATGACGGGTCGACCGACGCCTCTGCCGAGATCGCCCGCCGGGCCGGCGCGAGGGTGATACAGACTGCGGGCCGTGTGGGACCGGGAAGGGCGCGAAATCTGGGTGTTGCCGAGGCGAGAGGTGAGTTCGTGCTGTTTCTGGACGCCGACTGCGAGGTCCATCCGGACACCTTGGCGAATGCGGCGCGAGAACTCGAGGCGGATCCGGGCCTCGATGCGCTGTTTGGCAGCTACGACGATCAGCCGGCGGCGCGGTCACTGGTCTCGACCTACAAGAACCTTCAGCATCATTTTGTGCACCAGCGGGGACAAGGTGAGGCGTCGACCTTCTGGGCGGGCTGCGGTGCGGTTCGCCGCCGGGTGTTTCTCGAACTGGGGGGGTTCGACAGCGAACTCTACGCGCGACCCAGCATCGAGGACATCGAACTCGGCTCCCGCCTCCGGCAGTCCGGTCATCGCATTCTGCTGGCGCCTGCCGTTCAGGTCAAACACCATAAACACTGGAAGCTGTGGCAGTTGATCCGGACAGATGTCTGCGACCGTGGTATTCCGTGGACCGAACTGATGCTGGCGCAGCGACATCTTCCCGGAGACCTCAATCTCGACGCCGGCGGTCGGGCCAGTGGCGTGAGCGTCTGGCTCCTCCTGGGGATGCTGGGCGCCTCGGTGGCCTGGGGATTCCTGGGCTGGGTAGCGCTTCTACTGGCCGTAATTCTGGTGGTGCTCAATCGTGACTTTTATCGCTTTCTCTGGCGTCGCCGAGGACTCTGGTTCGTGTTGCGGGCGGTGCCGTTGCACTGGCTCTACTATCTCTATTCGGTGCTGGCTTTCGCTGTCGGCTCGCTACGGTACCTCGGTGGCCGGTTCAGGCGCGATAGCTAGATGATAGGGTCGCCGCGTTCAACTGGAAATCAAACCGCATGCGCCCGACTGCCATCATCGGTGCCGGCCCGGCCGGTCTGACAGCTGCCTACGAACTCACCCGGCACGACCTGCCGGCGGTGGTTTTCGAGCAGGACGACATCGTCGGCGGCATAGCGCGAACCGAGTCCTACAAGGGCTACTATTTCGACATCGGTGGCCACCGCTTCTTCACCAAAGTGCCGCTGATCCAGAGTTTGTGGGAAGAGATCCTGCAAGAGGAGTTTTTGGTTCGTCCGCGACTGTCACGCATCTTCTACAACGGCAAGTTCTTCGACTACCCGCTCAAGCCGATGAACGCATTGACCGGCCTGGGTCTGGTGGAGTCGGTGCGCATTGGCTGCAGCTATCTGTGGGCGCAGGTCAACCGGAGTGACGAGGAGAACAACTTCGAGGAGTGGGTAGTCCACCGATTCGGTCGGCGCTTGTTCGAGATCTTCTTCAAGACCTATACCGAGAAGGTCTGGGGTATGCCGTGCGCGGAGATTCGGGCCGACTGGGCGGCGCAGCGGATCAAGAACCTGGATCTGCTCACGGCGGTTCGTCATGCGCTGTTGGGATCCAGACGCGGGGGCAAGAGCGTTACCAGCCTTATCGACAGCTTTTACTACCCACGATTGGGTCCGGGAATGATGTGGGAACACTGTCGAATGGAGCTCGAGGCTCGCGGCGTCGAGACGCGCTTCGACGCCGGAGTGGTCGAACTCGAGCGTCAGGGTGACCTCATCCGGTCGGTTACCATTGTGGATCGCGCCGGCAATCGACAGCGTGTTGAGACCGACCAGGTGATCTCCAGCATGCCGATTCAGACCCTGGTGCGATCGATTCGCCCGCTGCCGAGCGCTGACGTGCTGGCAGCCGCGGACGGTCTGCGCTATCGAGACTTCCTGACCGTGGTCCTGATCGTCGACCGCGAGGAGCTGTTTCCGGACAACTGGATCTACATTCACTCCCCCGACGTTCGGGTGGGGCGGATACAGAACTTCAAGAACTGGAGTCCGGAGATGGTCCCTGACCCTTCCCGCAGTTCTTTGGGTCTCGAGTACTTCGTGCAGGAACACGACGAGCTCTGGGACGCGTCGGACGAAGATCTGATCGAGCTGGGCACGCGGGAGACGGCGTCACTGGGCCTGGTGCGCGCCGAAGAAGTTCTGGATGGCTGCGTGCTGCGGATGCCCAAGGCCTATCCGGTCTACGACAGTCACTACAAGGAATGCCTCGCCACGATTCGGAAGTATCTCGATGGCATTTCCAATCTTCAGCCGATCGGACGCAACGGCCTGCACCGTTACAACAATCAGGATCACTCGATGCTCACGGGCATCTATGCGGCACGCAACATCGCCGGCGAGAGCTATGACCTGTGGTCGGTCAATGTGGAGGAGGAATACCACGAGGAAGGGGTCGAGGCGTCGACCCGGGGTGGCGATCCGCTGGTTCCGGGCCGCGTCGAGACCTCGCCGATGGAGGACCTGTTGCGGTCGGTGTTCGCGCGCTTCGATGCCGTCGCTGCCGGAGTTGCCGTCGGCGTTGTGGGTTTGTTCGGAGTTCTCGCCGCCAGCGCGCTGTTGATCCTGAGAGGGGGCGAGAACGACGTTCCGACGTTCTCGTTGCTGGGCAACTACCTCTTCGGTTATTCCGTCAGCTGGGGAGGCGCGCTGGTGGGGGCGCTGGAAGCCGGCGCACTGGGATTCGCGGTGGGCTTTGGAATGGCCACGGCGATCAACCTGCTGCTAGAGTCGTATGAGACTTCCATCCAACGGCAACTGGAGTTGATCGAAGTACTCGACTCGAGTCGCTCTGCGGAGAGCAGCGATTGATGAGCCCACCAGCTACCCAGGAAGATTTGATCCTGCGCTCGATCGCGCGCCTGCGAGCGGGGGTGCTGGCGATCGTCTGCGGCTGTCTGGGCGGTGTGGCGCTCTTTGTCGCCACCGTCTGGCTGCTGATTCGTGGCGGAGAGAGCGTCGGGGCGCATCTGGGCCTTCTCGGCCAGTACTTTCCGGGTTACTCCGTGACCTGGGGCGGCGCGTTTGTCGGTTTGTTCTGGGGCGTTCTGGTCGGCGGCGTGGTCGGGTGGGCGACGGCCTGGGTCTACAACCTGATTGCGGGCCGCCGCGCGGCCGGCCTGTTCTGATCGGAAGGACGACATGGCGATCGACGCGCAGGCGCTCCTGAGTCATTTCCGTCGTCAACGCGTCTGGACGCGCGAGCTTGTTGCCGCATGGCCAGAGGAACTCTTCGAGTGGGTTCCCGAGGGCGCGGGATTCAGTTGCGGCGGCCTGGTGCGCCACCTGATCCAGGCCGAGGTCTTCTGGGTGCGGCTGCTGCGTGCCGCCGCTGCCGGGGAGGTCTACGACCCATTCGGAATCGACGGGTCGCCGCCTGAGCGCGTCGAGCGGTTCAGGGATTCAAACGTCGATGCCAGTCGCAGCGACAGACTCGGAGCGACCTTCGGGGAGTGTCTCGAGGCCTGGAGCGGAATTCAGCAGCGAACCGAGGAGGTGATCGCAGGCCTCAGTGCACAGGAGCTGGAAGAGATCTCTGCAGTCCATCCGCTGACCGGGCTCGAGGCGCCTCTCTGGGAACTACTGATGGTGATGATCGAACACGAGGCGCATCATCGCGGTCAGCTGTCGGCATATCTCAAAGCTCGTGGCCTCGATCATCCGACGACCCTGTGGAGCTGAGGTGATGATGGAGCAACACACTGAGGTTGTGACTCTCGGAGTCGCAGGTGGTAGTGGCTCGGGGAAGACCACGGTGGCCAGATCAATTCTCGATGCAGTGGGGCGTGATCGCATTGCCTATATCGCCCACGACAGCTACTACCGGGACGTTGAGTGGGAGTCGGTCGAGGAGCCGGCGGCCTACAATTTCGACCATCCCGACGCGGTCGAGACCGATCTGCTGGTCGAGCATCTCGAGGCGCTCAAGTCGGGCAATGCAGTCGAGGTGCCGATCTACGATTTCGTCACCCACCGTCGCACCGACGAAACGCGGCGGGTGGAGCCGCGGCCGGTGGTGCTGGTCGAGGGCATTCTGCTGTTCGTGTCGCCGCGCCTGCGCCAGCAACTCGACTTCAAGGTTTTCGTCGACACCGAGTCCGATCTGCGCCTGATCCGCCGTATCCGGCGCGATCTGAGCGAACGCGGCCGCTCTCTGGAGAGCGTTCTCGATCAGTACCTGCGCACCGTGCGTCCGATGCAGCTCGAGTTCGCTGAGCCATCGATGCGCTGGGCCGACGTCATCGTTCCCGAGGGAGGCGAAAACCGGGTCGCCGTCGATATGGTGATCGCCCGTGTGCGCGAACTGCTGAGCGCCTAGGACGGCCAGCGCCCCAGGGCCGGCTTTCTCCCGGGAAGCACCGGGATCCGGCGGCGCGGCGCGAGTGGCTACGATGGGCCGGGCTTGCTAGACTCCGGCCTCTTCCACTGCCAGTGAATCAACGTGGTTGCCTCGGCCCGGTGGACGGTTCGGCCACCTCCGTACGATGAATCCCCCTCTCGAATTCAGGCCGCTCTATCGCCTTCGGGTCGCTCCTGCGCTGGTGGTGGCAGCGCTTGGTGGTCTGTTGGCCGCCTGCGGCGCGGGCGGGCCGCCGGTCGCGGTGCTGACTGTGGTGCCGTCGAGAGTCGAACTCAGCTACTCCGAGGTCAGGCCGCTGCGATTGTCCTGGGAGATTCGACGGTCGCTGGATGGCGCCGAAGGTGATCTGATGGTGTTCGTCCATCTACTCAGTGGTTCCGGCGATGTGCTGCGGACATTCGATCACGACTTTCCGGTGCGCTGGGAGCCCAACGTCTCGGTTGCCTACGAAGTGGATCTGCATCAGTCTGTGCTGGGGCCTCCGCTGGCCGCCGGCAAGTACGACATTGCGGTCGGTCTCTATGATGGCGCGGGTCGGCGCTGGCCTTTGTCCACGGCGGGGGAGGCCCTCGACCAACTCGAGTACCGGGTTGCCGAGTTGGAAGCGGTCGATCGATCGAGCACGCCGATGTTCCGCTTCTCAGAGCAGTGGAAGCCGATCGAGGCGGGTATCGACCTGCAGGTCCTGGGTCGACGCTGGCTGACGTCCGCGGGGTCGATCGTGATCACCGAAACTGCCGGCGAAGGTGTGGTCTGGATGAGCCTGCGGGTGCCGACCGCCGAACCCGGTGAGCGACGGTTGGTCCTCGACCCGGGATTTCAGGAGACCCGGGTGATGATTCGGAGTGGTTGCGGCGGCAGCGAGGTGGAACTCACGGGTGTCGGCACCCATGAGATCAAGGTTCCGGTGATCTTTTCCGAGGTGGCGCCGGGAGACGCTGCGCATCCAGAGTGCGAGATTCGATTCGAGCCCAACTTCCACATCCTCACCGTCGGCACTACGGAGCAACGTAGCGTGCTGCTCGAAATGCTCGGCTGGATGCCCGACCGGTAGGCCCGGCCGCTTAGGAACCGCTTGACATCGTCAGCGTCAGCGCGTTGGCTGCGGGCAGACCCTCGACCGGGCCGAGTGGCGTCCAGACTTCGACCTCGTCCTCCATCTCGATCTTCATCCACTGAGATTCCTTGATCGCGACTTCGAGGAGGAGCTTGCCGTCGGGCGGTGCTGTCGGCCGGGAGGTTTCAGTGGTCCAGAAGTTGTAGAGTGGGAACTCGAGGCTCTCTCCGGGCTCGATCGCGTACATGAACAGTTGATTCCCGTAGACAGACAGGTCCTGGCCGTTGAGGGCCACCGAGAAGCCGAACTGCGAGGCCGTCTCGGTGCCGTTGTTGCGGATCTTCACCGCCAGCGTGCAGAGGGTATCGGGCGCCGGATCTGAGGGCTCTACCAGGATTGCCTCCAGTTCGAGGCGTGGCGAATCCTCACTCGTCTCCTGCGCCGTCACCGCCCCGGTGATCGCAAGCAGTGTCAGAAAGCCCGCGAGGGCTGCTGAGGGTATCGATCCTGTTCCCCGTCTGGACAAGATCCGATTCTACTGCACATCTCCGGAGCACATGAACTCGGGGATCTGCGGAATAATGCCAGGTCATGGAAGATGCGAGGCATGTCGGCTCGATCGCCGCCCTGACGGACGGAATTCCGGCGGCGCCGGGACTCGGGCCGATCGCCGAGAGGCTGCGAGGGCAGGGTCTGCACATCCTCGAGCCCGATCATGCACGCCTGCTGGCGTTTCTGGCGGCTGAGCGCGGCATGCTACGGGCTTTCGTGGCGGGGCGATCGGCAGCGCATGCCGCCGCCTGCGTAGCGCATGTCGCGCCCGAGGCTCTGATTCTGATGGCGGCTCCGGAGGCCTTGGGCGATCTGTGGATTACGTCCACCGGAGCTTCTGACCGCGTCCGGGTGGTCGCGGAGGAGGCGACGCAGGGTCTCGGGCAAGGCGAAGAGGTCTTCGACCTGATTCACCTCGATGAGGAGGTGTCGCGCTACAGACTGTTGCTCGACCTCGCCCTGACCCGGGCTTCGGTGCGGGGCATCATCCTTCTGCATGGACTGCAAACGGAGGGGTCTGGAGCTGAAGCGGTACGCGCTTTCTGCGGCTACCTGCTGATGCACCCGCAGCTTCAGGCCACGGTTGTCGGGGCAGGGAGCGGCCTTGCCATCGCCCGCAAGATCCAGCCACTGGTCACGGACCTCGGCGGCCCTTTCTAGGACAGATGGCTCGGCCGGTGGTACGCCGAGGGGAGGGGAGTGATGTGTGTCAGTGCCTGCTGGCACGATTGATGGCCAAATGAGCCTCGTCTCTGGAGGTGGATCATGGCAACCCGAAGAGCATCCCTGGCGATACTGAGTCTGACGTTCCTGCTGGTTGCAGCTTGCAGTGGCGGCGGCGTGCTGGGTCCGACGACTCCCGGCAGCGTATCGGTTGCCAGTGTCGAGTTTTCTTCTTTTTCGCTGGTCAACGGCGAGCGCGAAGCGACTCATTCCGGAGATCAGCTGGCGAAGGAATCGCCGATTGCCCGGCTTGCCCGTGAGTACAGTGAGGAGATGCGCGATCAGCGTTTCTTCTCGCACACCGCGCCTGACGGGAGCAGCCTCAGGGCGCGCCTCCGCGATGCCGGAATCGAGTTCAGCGCCGCTGCCGAGAACCTGGCGCGGGTGACCAATGCTGCAGATCCGGCAGCCTTCGCCCACACGCTGCTGATGCAGCACCAAGAGCATCGGGAGAACATTCTCAACTCGAAGTACAAGCTCCTCGGCGTCGGCGCGGCGCGCAACGACGACACCGTCTGGATCACCCAGATCTTCGTCAAGCAGTAAATGGACGGGCGCGCCTAGCCCGGCGGGCCGTGAGCGGGCGCCAGCCCCAGATCCTCGTAGATCGCCGAGATCAGTCGGTCGAAGCGCAGCCGATGCTGCTCGCCTGAGGGCATTCCGTTGACGGCCATGGCGACGGCGAGCTGGTGCTGGGGGTCGGCGAAGGCGGTCGACGAGCGATTGCCGCCGTGGCCGAAGACCCGTGTCGAGGCGTGACGTCCGTAGGCGTAGGGGACCGTGGGGTCGTCGTAATGACGCGAGTCCAGGACGAATCCCAGACCCCAGTCCATGTGGTGCCTGAAGGTATGGTCGTAGAGGCCGACCCGCTGCCGCGCGGTTATCGCCTCGACTGTCTGCGGGGAAAGCACCCTGACGCCATCCAGCGAGCCTCCTGCCAACAGCGCTTCGTAGAGCCGCACCAACTCCCGCATCGGTCCGATGCCGCTCGAGCCCGGCGACGGGATGGTCAGATGGGGAACCGTATTCCAGGGGTACTTCTCGGCTTTGCCGCCGCTGGTGTTCCACATCGGCGCGATCCGGGTGCGCACCCGGTCGGCGTTCTGTGGTTCCATCCCGACCCAGCAGTGCGTCATTCCCAGAGGCTCGAGAAGGGTGTGCCGCAGATGCGTCGAAATTTCCTGGCCGCTGAGCCGGCGGATGATCTCTCCGAGAATGAACCAACTCGATGTCAGGTGGTAGCCGGCCTTGGCGCCCGGCTTCCAGCGGGGCTCGAGGCGGAGGCCGCAGATGCGCTCGATGAGTTCGTCCCAGGAGAGCCTGGGCCAACCCAGATCGAGTGCGCGAATCCCTCCGGTGTGTGTCAGCAGTTGCCGGATCGTGATGGTCTCTTTGCCGCGGGTCGCAAACTCCGGGATGTGCCGGGCGACGGTGTCATCGAGGCTCAGTTTTCCCGATTCCCACAGCCTCGCGATCGCCATAGCGGTGACCGGCTTGCCGGCGGACAACCAGTGCATGAGGTGATCCGGGCGCATCGATTCGCCAGGTTCGGCCTCCCCGAACGCCAGATCCGCAATCACCTCACCCTGCAGGCGAACCGAGAGTTGGCCACCCAGATGCAGGCCCTCGCCGCGGCCCCGTTCGAGTACCTCGAGCGTTGTTGTGAGCGGTGAATCAGTCATTGTCCGCTTCCGTCAGACGGCATCCTATCGCTGCCCCTGGAGATGGGCCCGGCGCGGGTGCATAGTAGACTTCAACAACTACTTCGAGGGCTTGAATCCATGTTCCTGGCCGCTGCGGTACAACTCAACTCCACTTCTGACGAGCCCTCCAATCTGGAGGCGGCCGAGTCGCTCATTCGGCGCGCCGCCGGCTATGGCGCCGATCTAGTGGCGACTCCGGAGAACACCAATTTCCTCGGCCCCCACCCGGAGAAGGTGAAGCGGGCGCAGACGCTCGCAGGCGAGGTCTGCTCGTTGTTCTCGGGCCTGGCGGCCGAGTTGGAGATTCATCTGCTGCTGGGTTCGTTCAATGAAACTAGCGACGAGGCAGACCGCTGCTACAACACTTCGGTCCTGTTCGGTCCCGACGGCGCGCGCCTGGCCGTCTACCGGAAGATCCATCTCTTCGACATCGATGTTTCGGATGACCTGCGGTTCCTGGAATCGGAGACGGTGGTGCCGGGGGAGGCCGTGGTGGTGGCTCCGACCCCGCTGGGAACGATCGGTATGTCGATCTGCTACGACCTCCGGTTCGGCGAGCTCTATCGGAGGCTGGTCGATGCCGGGGCGGAAATCATCACCATTCCGGCGGCGTTCACACTCACCACGGGCCGGGCCCACTGGGAATCCCTGCAGCGGGCCCGGGCGATAGAGACCCAGTCCTGGATCATCGCGCCAGCACAGGTCGGCATCCATGACGACGGCGGCCTGGGAGAGAGCTTCGGTCACGCGATGATCGTCGATCCCTGGGGCCAGGTGGTCGCCAGGGCTTCAGATGCCCCGGGGCTGGCGGTGGCTGAGATCGACCTCGATCGGGTCGCAGCGGTGCGTCGTTCGATGCCGTTGGCAAGCCACCGCCGGTTGCGCTAGCTGCTGCTCCTAGCGGCCGGAGCCCAGGATCTCTGCCAGCACTCCGAGGCCGCGCCGGGTGACTTCGGGTTCCGCGGCAGTGAAGCAAAGCCTGGCGTGGCTGGGGTAGGGCCCGAAGCTCGGCCCCGGAGCGAGCAGCAGGCCGCGGTCGACGCAGTCTTCGAGCAAGCCCTGCAGGCCGCGATCGTCGAGGTGGTTGGAGACGTCCAGGAACAGGAAGGCGCTGCCCTCGGGCTCGTCGACGCCGAGGGTCCGGGCGGCTTCGCGACCGAGCTCGGCGTACTGCTCGCGGGTGCTCTCGAGCCAGGCATCGGCGTAGCCTTCGAGCGCGCGAATGGCGGCCAATTGGGAGGCGGTTGGAGTTGAGTAGTAGGTGTGGGTGCCGACCTTGCCCAGCTGCGGCATCACCGCCGTCGGGCCGACGACGTAGCCGCAGCGATTGCCGGCCATGCCATAGGACTTCGAGAAGGAGTGGGTGGAGAAGGTCCGTTCGGGCGCCAGCGGCCGGGTGTAGACGTGTTCGCCGCTGTAGACGTATTCCTCGTAGACCTCGTCGGCGATGATCCACAGTTGGTGACGTTCGGCCCAGACCACCAGCGCCTCGATCCAGGCGCGGGGGAGGGTCCTGCCGGTCGGATTGTTGGGGGTGTTGAGGTACAGGGCGACGCTGCGGTCGGTGCGGTAGCGATCGACGATCTCGATCGCCGACTCCGGAGAGTCGGCTTCGCCAATGAAGGGCACATCGACGGCGACTCCATGAAAGGAACGCACGATGCCGGCAATCAGGGGCCAGTAGGGCGACAGGATCAGTACTTCGTCGTCCGGTTCGAGGATGGCGCCGGCGACCGCGCCGAGGGCGCCGGTCGCTCCGGTGGCGACCAGCACATTCTCGGGCCCGGTCGGAACTCCCATGCGGGCGCCGATCCGGTCGGCGATGCCGCCGAGCAGCTGCGGCAGGCCCTGAGGTGAGGCGTAGCGGTGCATGCCGGGGAACTCCTCGACCGTCAGGTCCTGCATGCGACACCCGTCGGCAGGCTCCTTCCAGGTGTCGCCGACGTGAAAGGGGAAGGTCTCGCCTTCATAGGTCGCCAAGCGGTGCGCGAGCGCGCTGTAGACCGAGCCCGACATCGCGGCG
>PVMS01176839.1_pt1 | contig 19657 bp, 27 predicted proteins | sample 1853461 | NCBI WGS metagenome assembly PVMS01 (sample SAMN08582032, study PRJNA380276) | Marine sediment metagenome, whole genome shotgun sequencing project. | isolation source: ocean sediment barecode stripped | collected 2017 | reverse complement strand
CGCGGCTATCGTTGTCGGGTCACTGGTGGAAGTTGACCATCTCGCTGGGTCTATTTTAGCTCCGGCAACGGGGGGCGTAGGCTCGGTTGCAGTGTCTCTCAACATCGTTCCGGACGAGTCATTCGCATGGTTCCTGATTACGGGAATTGCGGCGATCAAAGCTCCAAACGCAGCGACCCCCGGCGCAGCAGTCTTTTCGCTGGCGGCGGTGCCCGGTAGTGTGGACGACGCTGCGGTGAATGGTGAGCAGATTCTGAATGCGGAGTTCAACACCACTACAGGTACTCCGGCGACAGGTCTGGCCGAAGTCGAAATCAACCGCCCGTTCCATCAGGGACGTACGGACGTCTAAGGGTTAGCCCCTTTAGTGAGGTAAGACTATGGCAGCAACAGGAAAAGCAGGGTCAATTCATGACTCTGCGACTAGTCAGGCTACGGGAGCTTTGTGCAACGGAATCGGCATTGGTACGAATGCCGTGTACGACAGAGTAGATGTTGGCAATACCCCTCCCGACACAGGGGTTCAGGGTTTTGTTGATGGGGATCAACCTGCGGCAAATCGTATAGGAGCGGGGGCCGCCCCTATACTTGAGGATGTAGTGGAGGATGCCGACATCAAGTTCCACAAAGCCGACAATGAGTTGGCTGATGGGGCACAGGATGGTGCGACAGGGTTCTACAACCATACCGGCCAGACTATCAAGGTCGGCCAGTATGCGTGGCTTGTTGAGAACGCCTAATGGCATTAGGCATCCTTGCGTCGATGTTCGGAGGTGGTATTGCCGAGCCGATAAAAGCGGTCGGCAATATCATCGACGACCTCTTCACGAGTGATGAGGAACGCCTTGATAAGAAGGCAGTTCTTCTACGAATCGCTCAAAGGCCCGGATTCGTCCAAGCCGAAATCAACAAGGTTGAAGCCGCGCACCGAAGCATATGGGTTGCGGGCTGGAGGCCGTTCATTGGGTGGGTCTGCGGAGCCGCTCTTGCTTGGAACTACATTGTCCACCCTCTCGCTGTCTGGCTTCTTCTAGCTTTTGGAGACGGCACAGTTCTTGCTCCTCCGCAACTTTCACTTGGAGCGTTGATGCCTGTCGTACTTGGGCTTCTAGGTTTGGGGACTTTACGTACTGTTGAGAAGTCCTTGGGCAAGGCCAAGTAGGAGATTCAAATGAAAGAACTCTGGGAAAAGAAACCTGTTCGTTACGGCGTCTATGTGGCGGCGGCTATCGCTGTCCTTATAGTCGTGGCGCAGCTCAACGACTGGTTGAGACCTTTCGGTTGAAAACCACCATTACAGCCATCATCGGCCTGCTCGTCATAATGGGTGGCGTGTATGGGGCTAAGGTAACGCTCGACTCGGAGCACAAACTCCTCATCGCTCAGTCTGCGAAGGCACTTCAGTCAGGAGTTTCAGCGAATCAGTTGCAGATGATGCAATGGGAATACAAAGACATTATCGCCCGAGAGCAGGCTGGTAAGTCTCTCCCTGCTGATGCTGCTCGCAAGATTGTGCTCGAGTCACGCATTGCAGAGCTGGCTAAAAAGTGATATGTCGGACATTTGGCTGTTCCATGATCGTTTCCTGACCGACGAAGGCATCAGCGAAGGCTCGGACAGGTTCAGCTCGCTAACCGATGTTTCTGGTATTCCTCCAGGTGGTGGCGCTGCGAAAAACTTGCTGATTCTCGAATCCCGCGACTGGTGGCGCTTTACTTCTGCTGAATTCGGCCCACCGGGTCAGTGGACTCTGGAGAGCATGGAGCCTATTGATGGACGGGCCATCTACATCCTGCGCCGCAACGACCACAACCCCATTGTGAACAGTCCCGAGCAAGCTCGTATGGATTTGTTGCTTACCACCCAGGACGAGTGGGGCTAGGTAATGTCGCTCGCCTTTGTCAGCTCGCACACCAACGGTGGCGTTGATCTCACCGTAATAGCAGTCACCAGCATCCCCGCAGGCACTGACCGCCTCTATATAGCCACCGTCGGCACCAAGTCCGGCGGCGCTACGGTGGATAGCGTGGTCGGCGGCTCGCTCACCTGGAATCTCGTCAAGACCCAGTGCGGCGGGCGCAACCAGACCCGGATTACCACCTACTACGCTATCGGCTCGCCTGGCTCGTTTACCTGCACTTTCACTATGAGTGCCGAATCACAGGGCATCGCCGCCATAGTTGATGTCTACGACGGTGCTGATACAACCGCGTCCATCATCAACGGAGCAGGCGAGAATACCATCGGTCCGAATGACACAGGCTGCTCCGCTGGCTCGGACAACGGTTCACCTAACGTGCAGTTCACCGTTAGCACCCCGTCTACTTCGTTCGGCTACACGGTCAGCAACACTCGCAACAAGACCCTGACGCTCGATGGCGAATACACGCTGCGCGGAGCCGCGGTCGGAGGCTCCGGCGGCGGGCAGTCTAGAGTGGATGGTGCGGAGAACCCCACGCCCTCAGCCAGCGAATCTGCTGATCACTCTTGCGGCTCGACGGACTGGTGCATCCTCGGCATGGAGATTGTTGAGGCCAGTGCTGTTGCTGCTCCGTTCTTGCCCTTTTATCCGAAACGACCAAATGTACTTCTGAGGATGTAACGATGGGTAGAATAGTTTACCAAGATGTCGATTTAGTGCTCGTCTCAGATGCCTCACAGGACATCTGGTCAGTACAGGCTCACGCCAACCACCCCATTATCCTGCACGGGTTTGAGTTGACTAGCTCGGCAATAGTCGCAGATATGATTGAAATTAATCTGCACCGTATCACAGCGGTGGGGAGTGGGGGTGCTTCCTCTACTACCGAGGAACTTGCTGATGAGGAATTTAGTGCGCACACCGCCACCGTAGTCTTCGAACTAACCACTCCAGGGACCAACGGTGGTAATTTGATGCGGTGGCAGTGGGAACAACTTGGCCCCGTCGGTCATGTATTCACTCCAGAAATGCGGCCAAAGGCAAAAGTTGGCGAGGGCTTTGCTTTGGGTATGTTCACGGCGGCGACGCCAACCCTTGCTGGCTGGCTTTGCTGGGAAGAACTGTAGAGGAAACTTAAATGGCATCTTACAACAAGTTTGAGACGTTCGTCGGCGACCTGGGGTTGAAGGTACACGAACTTAACGCTGATTTGCTCAAGGTTTATGCGAGCAATCTTTTACCGGATGCGGCGGCTGATTCCATCAAGACGGATTTGGCCGAAATCACGGCGCAAAACGGGTACCCCTCGGGAGGTTCTGACGTTCAGAATACTTTCTCTGAGGCGGGCGGCACCGGCACGTTGGTTGGACTCGACGTAACGTGGACTGCCTCCGCTGGCGGTTTCGGCCCTCTGCAGTATGTTATTCTCTACAACGATACTCCAGCAGGACCGGTCGACCCACTCATCTCTTGGTGGGATCATGGTAGCTCTGTATCCATTAACGAGGGCGAGTCCTTTACAGTGGACTTTGGAGCCAACATCTTTACAATAGTTTAAAAGGAGAAAAAAGATGGCAAGGCCAGCAAGTGTGGAACGTGCGCCTATTGAGGTGCGCGCGAAGCAGAAAATCAAAGAGTCTGAGCTTGAGGCTCGCTATACGGACTCGATCAAAAACAACAAGTCTTTGCAGGCTTGTTGTCGGGACGTTGGCGAGAGTACCGTTGCGCTCTTCAAAACCCACGAAGATGCGAAAGGTCCCGACCTCATGATCATCGAGTGCGACGTCTGCCACCGTAAGCAGTATCGCGCAGCAGTCGGCCCGGGTCGCGTCGGGGCTTAGTAACTAGGTGTGGATGGCTTTATCGGCGGAGTCTATAGAAGGCTCCGCCACCCTTCTACATACCACCTCAGGAGGCTGTTTACAGCCTTCTTGCTCGCTCCTGCGGCTATTGTTATTGGAGCAGAGGGTGGGTCATACGCGCACACAGGAACCGCAGCTAGCACTGAGCACCACTCTCTTATTAACGCGGAAGGTGGCACGTACTCGGTTAGTGGAACGGACGCTAACACTGAGCACCACTCCCTTATTGACGCGGAAGGTGGCACGTATGTCATCTCAGGAACAGACGCTAGCCTTGAGCATCACTCTCTTGTCGGAGCTGATGGTGGCTCATACGCCATCACAGGGACGGACGCTAATACTGAGCATCACTCGGTTATTGACGCCGCTGGTGGCTCGTATGCTATCACGGGTACAGACGCCAGCCTTGAACACCATTCGGCTCTCGATGCTGCGGGCGGTTCGTACGCAGTTACCGGCACAGCGGCTGATCTCTTACACCAAGCCCTTGTCGGAGCTGACGGAGGTTCGTATACAATTACTGGCGCTGATGCTGGGACGGCTATCAGCGTACTCATATCGGCAGATGGCGGCTCTTACGCCATCACTGGAACCGCAGCTAGCCTCGAACATCACTCCCTTATCAGCGCAGTTGGTGGTACGTACTCAGTATCAGGAACTGACGCCAACCTTGAACACCACAGAGTTATCTCTGCGGTTGGCGGCACGTATGCCATCACTGGCACAGATGCGAGCCTTGAGCACCACAGTCTCATCGATGCCGCAGGTGGCACGTATGCGATCACCGGCACTGACGCCAACACCGAACATAACAGTATCCTTGGCGCAGATAGTGGGTCGTATGCAATCAGCGGTACCGACATCCTTACGGCTGTCAGCGTACTCATATCGGCAGATGGCGGCTCGTACACTGTTACCGGCACGGCTGCGGCCCTTAGACACAATCGGGTTATCGGCGCAGATGGCGGTTCGTACTCAGTCACTGGCACCGCAGCCAACACCGAACATCACTCCGTACTTGGCGCAGACGGTGGCTCGTACTCCGTTACTGGTACCGCAGCCAATCTGGAGCATCACCTTGTTCTTGCAGCCGCAGGTGGCGCGTACTCAATCACTGGTACGGCTGCTAACACTGAGCACCACTCAGTTCTTAGTGCTGCTGGCGGCACGTATGCGATTACTGGTACAGACGCCGACCTTACAGTTAGCTTTGAAGATACCATATCGGCGGAGGGTGGGTCTTACGTTATCTCTGGTACAGCCGCTGACCTCATTGCCACGGGAGGCGTGGGGGACAACATCCACTTGGCTGGCACGCTGGTCACTGGAGAAGGTGTTGTGGGTACAGAAGTGCTATTCGTCCCGTCCAGTCCTTTGCCCGCAGATGTTGTGTATATTGCGGGCAGCGCGCATACTAACGCAGGACTACTCTACGTTGTCATCGAGGATGGCTTAATGGATCGCGTGTTTATTCGAGGAATAGCGCATAGGCCAGACGGAGTGAGGATAATAGAGAATACCTTGGCCGGTGACCATGTCATTGGTGGATGGCAGGTGACAAACCTGGGAGCTCAAAATGTCGAATACGATGTAGTTCCCCTAACCTTCTTTAATTGGGGTAGGGCTATTGATCCAGATAGTAAGATGCGCACTACCGCTCTCATCTGATGGCTAGCAAGATACTTGAAGGCATCGCACGTGACGGGGGCGGCCTGATGCACATTTTAGAGGAAGACTCGTGCGACACTTTCATCAACGGTATTCCTGTGACTAATTTAGGAGTGGTCTGCGTTGATAGTATCGCTGCCATTACACACAATTCAAGAGGACTTCCTTTTGTAGCCGACGTACTGGCTATTGAATTTGATTCGCCAGTACTCCATTTAAATGGCTGGCCTCTTACAGCGGCAGGTCGGATTGCTGTTGGCGCAGGGCCAGTTACTCAACAAACTAACACCATCCCGTTAAACTCTAACGGTGAAGTTGCCATTACAGAGTTAAGCCCCACCTAAACCTAAGAGGATAATAAAATGAGCGCACCCGCCAATGTGATGGATACCCGGTTTGTCGATGAGCCAAGTGCTACGAGCTCACAGATGTGGCGTTACGACGACCGACTGTTTGTAGTCTTCAGGTCACAGGTCGTGTTTGACCAGAACGCCAGCAACGAGGCAAAGCGGCCCATCTACAAGGACCAAGAGTGGATTACCATCCAGGCCCCCGGCAATAAGCTGAGCAAGGTTGACCGCCCTATTCGGGATCTTGACCTCAAGCGATTCGCCAGCCGGTATGACCTATTCAAGAGAGGCAAAACCGAGCAACAGGTAGGCACCCCCTTGAAACTGCTGCCGTGGATGCCGGAAGCAAGGGTTGAGGAGTATCAGCACTTCAAGATTCACACCGTGGAGCAGCTTGCCACGGCAGCCGATGCCATTGGGCAGAATTTCATGGGCTTCCAAACGGATAAGCAGAAGGCGCAGGACTACCTTGACGCCGCCAACCGAGGAGTCAACGCCCAAGAGCTGGAGGACAAGCTCTCCAGTCGTGACGAGGAAATTGAGCTCCTGAAAAAGCAGGTGGCGCTGATGATGTCGGGGCAGCCAGGGCCGCCCGAAGAGCCTGCACCTGAGATGGTGGAGGAGCCTAAGTCAGTGGGTATTGACGAAGAAGCCTAACCCATGATTATCCGTAAACTTAAACGGGGAGTGAGGCTAAAGGGGCTGTCCACTGAGATGTTATTTGCTGACTCTGTAGTGGAGAGGGCCTATGAAGAGTCTGGCGCTACTGAATTGGTGATCACATCTGGTGTTGACGGCACGCATAGTGCGAATAGTCTCCACTATAAAGGCTGTGCTATTGATTATCGCCGTTGGAGTTTGCGAGAGTATGATTCTGATGGTGAACTACTTTATGATAACGCTCCTGAGGTGTCCGCTAAAATCAAGAGTCGGTTGCGGGGTCAGTTTGATGTAGTGTTGGAGAAGACTCACCTGCACGTTGAGTTTGACCCTAAGGAGGCATAAGTGGCTTTTCAAATAACACGGGATGAGTCGTTACTGGATGTGGTCAATCGTACGTTGGCTGCGGTGGGATTTCCTAGCGTAACGGACGCGGTAGGTTCAAACGACCCCGCTGTGCAGCAGATGGTACAATCTGTAAATCAGGCAGGTACTGACTTGCTCGGTATGCACGACTGGCAGCAGATGCTCACCACGTTTTCTACAACCATTCAAGAAGAGTTTCCAGGTCAGAGTAGCATACTTGTGGATCTGCCTGAGGACTTCTTTGCCTTTAAGGATCAGAGTCAATGGAATGTATCACAACAGCTCCCTATGATTGGCCCCGTTCTGTCGCAGGATTGGCAGCGCGTTACCGTGCGGACAGCCGACTTTGTTACGAGGTTGCTCTGGCGAATAAAGGGCGGCAAGTGGGAGATAAAGTCCCCACCAGTCGAAGAACAGACCATTACGATGGAGTACATCAGCCAGGGCTGGGTAACAGACGCCGATACAGCTGACCTGTTCAAGAACCGCGCCACCAAGAACGGTGATGTTTTGTTGTTAGACAATTACCTGACCTATTACTTAGCGAAAGCTAAGTGGTTAGAGGTCAAGGGGTTTGACAGCGCCGCTGCTATGCGTGATTTCAACGTAGCTTTTGGACAACGATTCACAGTGGACCAGGGTGCCCCCGTGTTGTCGCTTATCAACCGCACGGGCTACCGTTACCTGGACTACTGGAACATACCTGACACAAACTATGGAGTATAGTCCTGAAGAGTTAGCTAGAAAGTTCCATGAAACTTACGAAAGACTCGCACCGGATTATGGTTACGTGACACGTCTTGATACACAGGCATTTGATACAGATTCTGCCAATGGTCGGTTGATGATTGCTGTTTGTAAGGAAATTTTATATGCCTCTTCAACCACTAGCTAGAAGTGCCAGGACCATAAGGTCTGGGCAGACTAATCTACAGCAACGGATTACGTCTGGCGCACCTATTCGTGGGCTTACTTCTCAAAAGTCTATTGCTGAGATGGACTATCAGGACGCTGTTCGGCTTGACAACTTCATCGTAAAGCCTTTTGGGGTTGAGTTACGGCACGGCTACATTCTTCATCAGAATACTTTTGAATTTCGTATTAACACCATTATTCCCTATCAAGCACGGGTACCGGCTGATGATCGTCTGTTTGGCGTTACCTATGAAGGAATTTATGACATAACTTCTCGTCAGGATAACGCTGTCAAGCCTACTCCTGACGTTACGTTCGCCACACAGACTCTTGATGTAACAGATCTATGGTCGTGGATTCCTTTCTCCAATCTTGGTGAAAACTTTGTTTGTGCAGTAAGTGACCTCAACGGTTATTTCACGTATGATGCGACTGGTGGTTGGATAAGTCGTAACGCAGGTATGAGTGGCCCCGTAGGTTTCGACCCCCTTGATCTTGACTACATCATGTCGTGGAAACGTAGACTGTGGTTTGTGCCGCAGTCTGGTACAAAGGCTTACTATCTACCTGTCAATCAGGTTGTAGGTGTAGTAGAAGAATTTGATTTTGGCCCGTATATGCGCCAGGGCGGTTCTATAAAGCAGTTAGTGTCCTGGACTCGCGACGGCGGTGACGGCATTGATGACTTCTTAATAGTGTTAGGGTCTCAGGGCGATGTAATTGTCTACCAGGGCACCGACCCTGCAAATGCCGACACCTTCGCAATGGTCGGTATTTGGGATCTTGGCAGTCTGCCCCTTGGGAGGCGGCTTGCTATTAAGTCTGGTGGTGATGTCAAGGTACTGTGTGAGGTGGGCCTCATTGACCTCAGCACACTGTTCCAGGGTGCGATAAACCTTGCATCAAAAGATTCATTGGGCTACCCAATCCAGACTGCTATCTCTAGTGTTGTTAATCGCACACTAAATACTGGACAGTGGGAGGTTCACTATTTTTCACCAGAAGAACTGTTTGTAGTTAAAGAACCGATCACTGTATTACTCACTGAGTCAAAAATGTGGGCAGCTAACGTACACTCTCGGGCTTGGGGTAACTTAAATGACCTTCCCCAGCAAACTCTGGGTATGTTTCAAGATCAGCTGTACGGCTCTGATTCTGTGGGTAACGTGTACCAGTTACTGACTGGCAACGTAGATAATTTAGATTTTGAAGGCTTCTCCAGTGAAATTACTGGTAGAATACAGACTGGCTTTTACAACTTCGGGACGGCTAAATTAAAGAAGTTCCATGTTATACAGCCTACGTTTCAATCCCTAGTTGCTCCTGCTCTTCAGGTACAGATGTACACGGAGTTTAATTTTGATGCCCTTTCAGGTTCGCCAGGGTTTGGCGCACCGACACAAGGTGCTCAATGGGATATTGATAAATGGGACATAGCAGTCTGGGCAGGGCTAGCGAACACGTTTCAAGTATGGGCAGGCGTACAGGGCATCGGATTCTTTGGTTCACTGGCTATGAATGTACGCGGCGTAGGTGGTACGATCTTTACGCATTGGTCCCTTGCTTTTGAGGAAGGGGGCTTCGTGTGATTGTTACTAGCGGCAGACATTTCATGCACAAGTGGCTCAATGAGCGTGTCACCGTGTCATTCTCTGCCGATTTTCGGGCTATAGGATGGACAGAGCGCGGTATGCTGAAGGCTGTGGTGGGGTATACTGACGTTCATGGTAAGACCGCGCAAATCCACGTTGCCGCGGAAGGAAAATACTGGATGCGTCGTGAGTTTCTATGGTTTACTTTTTATTATCCTTTTGTCCAGCTTAATCTTACTTGGCTAATCGGAATAGTGAATGCCAACAACGCCACTGCCGTGAAAATGGACACTAACATAGGCTTTGAAGAGTTTGCACGTATACCCGACGGCTATGCTGACGGGGAAGATCTTATTATGCTGCGCCTACATCGTGATTCATCGCGTGTGCAGAAGTGGCTCAGCTTAGGAGAACGTTATGGGAAAAGCATCGCCGCCGCCTCCGCCTGACTATAAGGGTGCTGCTGAAGCGCAGGCAGAGTCTTCGCAAGAGGCTGCTAATCAACAGATGTACTATAACCGACCGGAGCAAGTTACTCCGTTTGGTAGTCAGCTGTGGAGCTACGGCACCACTACAGATCCCACTAGCGGTAAGGAGTATACCACCTCCAAACAGACAACCACGGTAGCGCCAGAAGCGCAGCGTGCCCTGAATGCCCAGCTGAATATTCAGAGTGGCCGCAGCGAGTTTGCTCAAGATATGCTGGGCCGCGTTGAAGAAGGGACAAAGGAAGCCTTTGATTTCGATCAGTACGGCCAGTATCAAGGTTTGCAAGGCACCCGTGACCCGCAGGCACCGGGGGCCTATCGGGACGAAGCTTTCACTAATATGCAGAACATGGCCTCCCCTCAGCGTGCCCAAGACCGCGCTCGTGTGGAGACGCAGCTTGCGAACCAAGGCATCGTGCAGGGCAGCGAGGCATACAGAAATGCGATGCGTCAGCTTAGTGACCAGGAGTCCAGGCAGGAGATGGGTTTCATGACCCAGGCTGGGGCTGAGGGGCAGCGTGTACAGCAGATGCAGGGTGCAGAGCAGGGCATGGATGTGACAGGTGCCAGCTATGCGAATAACCTGCGCCAGATGCAAATTGCCGAAGGGTTACAGGAGAGAAATCTGCCGCTTAATGAGTTGAATGCTTTGTTGACTGGACAGCAGGTTTCGATGCCGCAGATGCCTGGGTTTAAGGAAGCTGGCAGGGCTGCTGACACGCAGTATCTGGGTGCTGCCCAGATGCAGGGTGAGTACGAGATGGATATTTTCAATGCAGAACAGGCCAGCAAAGATGCTCTTATGTCTGGGGCTATGAATATGGGCAGCATGGCAATGATGTGCGACCTGCGTGTTAAGCGTAACCTGGAGCACGTAGGCTACTACGACGACGGTATCCCGCAGTACGCCTTCCAGTATATCTGGTCTGACGACTGGTACTTCGGCCCGATTGCTCAGGAAGTTGAGCAAGTGCGTCCAGACCTGGTCGGTGAGGTCGATGGTATTAAATTCGTGAACATGAGAGGACTTGGCTATGCCCATTGATCCACGTACAGGACAACCGCTGCCTTATCCGGCCGGACCACCCGGAGCACAGATGCCCTATTCTCCTCCTGGACCTCCTGTGGGAGCTCCTAATCCGCAAGCACAGATGGCCGCTGCGATGCGGGGTCAACAGCCCCAGCGGACACCCCCTGGACTCCCCCAGCGTCCTCAAAGTGGTTTGGGGCTAGCAGGGCAGGGTCCAGCTATCAACGCTGGGATAGCTCCTCAGCAGCAGCAGCAGCTACGTCCTGCGGACATGGCTATCATGGCTGGCGGGTTGCCCAGCGAGGAGCGTTTTCAGCAGGGAGCACGGGCAGGTGAACTTGCTGACAGTATGCGAGAATCAGCACTGGAACCCATTCGCGGTAAGATGGTGGGTAACATCTATGTACCTGCAAGTATCACCGAGGGCGGGGCCAAGCTGATACAAGCGTATGTCATACGCCAGAAGGAGAAAGAGCAGAAAACTGAGCGTGCTGGAGCAAGAAAGGAACAAGCCGGACTGTTGGCTGAATGGTTGAAGTCTCAAGATGGAGGTCCCTCTGGGACAGACCGGGCTATGATTTCACCTGTGGCTGGCAATCCTGGGAGGTAGCTGTGGCTGAGTCTAACAATCCTTATGGGTTAAGCCAAAGCGAATTGAAGCAGATTGACGCTATGGCTGCGGCGGCTGCCAAGCCGAACCTAAGCTACACGGCGTTGTCTCTGTCTGGTATACCCGGAACTCAGAACGTTGGTACACAGCTACAGGCTCAAGAGACTCGTGTACGTGGGGGCCAGCTGAACTCACTAACCAATGCTATGAATGCTAGAGCAGCTCGCCGTGAAAATGCCGCCACTGCCACCTCCCTGGCTGGTACGAAGGCATCAGCCCTGGTAGGGGCAGCGGGAGCTAAGGCTAAAGCTACCTTGTCCGCATCAGAGCTCGCTAATACGCGGAAGATAGCTGCTGAAGCTATAAAGGAAAAGAACAGAAATGCACGCGCTGCTGCAAGAGAAAATATGCGTGTATCTGAACAAGCAAAAATGGATGAAAGAGCAGCAGAAAGGGAACGCGGCAGAAAATTCGCGTACAGGCAGAAGTTTACGCCCAGAGCCGTTCCTCCCTCCATTCAAACAGACCTGGATGCTCAGGTTCAGCAGGTAATGGCTTACGAGCGAGGCGTTAAGGCGTGGAAACCAGAGTTTGCTTCTGGTCTCACTATGGTGGGCAAGGGCATGAACTGGATAGCCAACAATGCCTCCATGATTTCTCAACAGTTTCCGGAGATGCGTGAGCAGGCTGAGTGGTGGCGCGACTACGGGTACGACCTCGTGTTAGAAGCTCGCCACTCCAAGTTTGGCTCTGCTTTCACAGCTAACGAAGAGCGGATGTGGAATCAGGTCAGTGTAAGCGAGGGTATGCCTGCCGCAGACCTCATTAAAGCTCTTAAGAAGCGTGGGAAAATTGCCAAAGATTCTTTTGAGCGGCAAGCCCGCACTGCTGCTCAGTCCAGCTTTAATCCGGAGGCTATCAAACAGATTGCTGGTCCAGACTACGAGTGGACTGATTCTAGTGCCTTGTGGGAGATGCCCCCGTACTTAGAGCCGGAGGAAGAGGCTACTTTAGCTACGGAAATGAGCGAAGATGAAGAGGCAGAATTTGAAAGGCTAAAGGCTAAATATCCAGATGGCTCTTAGTGAGGAACAACGCACGCTACTTCGTAAGCTGAAGTTACGCGAGCTTCAAGAGCGGGAAGCTGCTGAGAATGCCCTGCCCGATCCCATGTCTGCAGAGGGGCTGGCCCTGCAAGGGTCCAGCACCAGCCCAGAAGAAGCGCGGGCCATAGCATCCCCTGGCCCGCCCAGCGATGTCCCCACGCTCCCTGGTGAGGAGGAGCCTCCCTCACGACTGCCGCAGCATATTGGTCGGCGAGCAATGCCTCGGGTTATGAATGAGCTAATGGAAGAGCGTGGTATGGACTACGGCGACCGCGCTGACGCTATGCTGGGCGCTGGTCCTATGGCGCTGTATCAGGGAGCCAAGCAAATCACTGGTTTAGGTGACCAAGCAGAGAATGAACAGTCCATACGTGACTGGCGTAATCTGGCTAGAGGCGCAAGCATGGGCGAGGGCCGTGGGTTTATCAATGCTGGTACGATGGGAAGAATTGCTAGTGACCTTGGCACGCTGGCCCTCCCTATGGGTGCTGCTGAGCAAGCTGCTGGTAAGGTCGCCGCTCGCGTACTGCCACAGTCAGTGGCAAAAACCACTGCTGCCTCGGGTGTCGGGGCTACTGAAATGGCGGCGCAGCCTGTCTTGGGCGATGAGTCACGTCTAACGAATGCAGCCATAGGTGCCGTCCTCCCTGGTGCGATGAGTGCAACTACGCAGGCTGGTCGTAGAGCCACCACTGGTATGTTTGACACCAGTGCTCCCGCCGCACGTCTGGAAATGGACTCCGGCATTACGCCTACTCTTGGGCAGTCTATTGAGGGAGGCATACCCGCTAAGATTATTAAGAATATCGAGGACTATACTGAAGGTATAATCCCAGGAGTTGCTGGTGGGCGCAAGCGGGCTAGACAAGAGCTCTTTGACGCCATTGGCATGGACGCCTCACCCAAAAACTTGACTAGCATTGGCAATGAACATCGGGTAGGTAGCCCTGAGTACTTTAACACCTTACGAGATCAGTTTGACGACGCCTATGGTAAGCTCCTTAATGATGTTGAGCTTGAAGCTCCAGGCATTATATCTTTAATTGATGAAGCTTTGGAATCAGCAGGTACAGAGTTTGATGCACCTTTACGGGCACGGCTAAGGAAATCGTTGCTTGAGGGTATTCCAGAAGAAGGTGTGGGCATGGTGACTGGACGCCAGCTTAAGAAACTAATGTCTGATGCTAGCGAAGGAGTGAGTAAGGCTACTCTGGGTGGTGATGCCGGTAAGAATAGGTCGGCCATCGCCATGTACAATTCGGTGCGTGATAATCTTGCTGACCTCTTAGAAAGGCGGGCTGGACCAGAAAAATCGGCTGCTCTGCGCCAACTTGATGCTGCCTATGCGGAACGGCAGGTACTGGAAGAAACTGCTGGCAACGTATTCCAGACCACCCCTGGCGAGCTTACTGCTGAAGCTCTAGCTGCAACAGTACGTTCTCGCAGTACCCCATCCATGATGGCTAATCAAACTGGTACTGCATCGCAGTTATCAGCAGATGCTACTAACGTAATGCGCCCTGCTAGAGAAAGTATGTGGGTTCGTACTCTGGGTGGTCTTGGCTTGGGTGCTGGAGTCTACTCTAGCCCTGCCCTTACCGCAGCAGTCGCCCTGCCTCTTGCCGGTATCACGGGTGTTGGGTCTACCAAAATGGGTTCAAAGTTTTTCCGAGGGCAGCTCGGCAATCAGCAGGCCATTGCCAAGACTATGCGTGAAATCGTAGAGCCTAAGATTGGTACGGCCACTGTCTTACTTACAGATTATGAGGAATAACCATGTCACGTAATGCGTCAGGCGTGTACTCGCTGCCCGCTGGCAACCCAGTCTTAACTGAGACTCTCATAGAGTCTGATAACTGGGCGAACCCAACCATGGAAGATATTGGGTCTGAACTAACAGATAGTCTCAGCCGTGATGGTAAGGGGGATATGCGGGCCTCGTTTGGTATTATTGATGGTGCTGAAGCTACTCCCGGCTTACGTTTCAATGGTGAAACAGGCAGCGGTCTGTTTCGTGAAAGCGCAGGGGAGTGGGGTTTAACTCGTCTTGGTGTACTACTTCTGCGAGTAGGCACTGCGGGATTGACAGCTTCTAAGACTTTTATATGTGACACTGCTGCTGATGTTGTGCAAGCTATTGTCAAAGGCCACTCTACTCAAACTGCTGATTTACACCAGTGGCAAAATGATGCTGGTACGGTATTAGCACGGATCACAGCTGCCGGTTTATTTATTGGACCGTCAGAAGCCTCGCCTCCTGGTGTAATAAGCGGCTATGGAGGACTGACAGCTCCATCTGGTTGGTTAGAGTGTGATGGTACCAGCTACACAGTCGCTTCTCAAACCAACCTTCACGCTGCTATTGCTGATATATACGGTGGTGATGGAGGTACGAATTTTAACGTACCAGATATTCGTGGCAAGTTTCTTCGTGGTTGGGACCACGGCGCGACTATTGACCCTGACCGAGCCACTCGTACTGATGCAGGTGGCGGGGGTACTGGGGATAACCAAGGAACGCAGCAAGATGATATAGGTGTGGCGCACGTTCACACCATTGCGCACACTCACACTATCACTCACACTCATACTATTGCGCATACTCATACAGCGGGGAGTCTGTCTGCGGCAAGCGCGGGAGCGCATACTCATACTTATAGCGCGGTGATATCCTCCGTACAAGGAAATGCTGCGAAGTCTGGTAGCAGCACCCTTCAGTTCTCTCCACCAACTTCCTCTGCTGGAGCGCACACTCATACTATTACGGGTACTTCATCAGCGTCAAGTGCAGCGGATTCTGGTGCATCAAGTGCGGCGGATACAGGCGCATCTAGTGCTTCAGATTCAGGTTCTGTTGGAGGAAATGAAACTAGACCCATCAACATTTACACTATGTTTATCATCAAGGCTTAAAGCGAAGGGAGGTTATCGTGAGGATATTATCAGCGTTTGTTCTATTTATCCTGGCTACGGCTGTAGCGGGTAGTGAGTACGAGCGGCAGCGCAACGGTAATACGAACCAAGTCGCGGTGCAGGTGCAGAAGGCGCAGGCTGCCGGCTCGGCTGTCATCAATGGGGCTTCTATTCCTAAGCCAGCCGATGCTCCTGCCATCGCACCAAACCCTTCCGCTCATTCACCGAGTGCCCAATGTCGGTATGGTTGGTCTGTAACTGGAGCAGGGGTAGGCTTCGGTGCTGGCATCAGTGCCAGCGAGTGGGACGAGATTTGTGGCCTTTGGATGGCTGCTCAACAGACTACTGGGGATGCTCGCCAGGAAGCGGCGAATGCTGCCTTTTGCTTGACTATGAAAAAAGCAAAAGTGCAGAGTAGAACGTGCGCTGATTGGGACAACGGCCAAGACCTGATGATGGCTAAACAGGTGGAGATGAATACCAACGACGCATCTATTATCTTCACTGGTGCCAGTGACCGGTAGATGAAAGTCCTTGGGGCGGGCCGGTGGCCCGGCCCCCCTGCTCCGCCAAAACGACGCCCTGTACGCCCTCGTGAGCGTTTTAAATGGGGTACCCTTGGGGGTAAGGTAGGGGGTAAAAAGTGACTACTGGACGGGCGTACAGTAAAAACCCTTTAAAAACAAGGGGTTAGGCTGGCTGAAAGCGCAACGGGGCCAGCGAGCTCCGCACATAGGCGCCGAGTGGGTGACTGAAGCCCGGCTCGGCTACTCCCGCTAACTTGGAGCATTCTGTTAGCCTTGGTCCACGTAGCCCTTGCCACGCGGAACCCCGCTATCAGGGTTCATGTATTTGTTCATGCCATCCACACTATCCAGAGCTTCCCTGGCCTCATCCAGCCCATACTTTTCAGCGTGCTGCTGCGCCAGTACGTCACCCGTAGCTCCTGGTCCCGTGGTTACTTCAACCTGCGCCCCCAGTTCGTACTCAATTAGCTTTTCCAGGAAATGCTTGGCCTTGCGCAAGTCTTCCAGCCCATTCTTTTCCTTCCAGCGCAGCACGTACTTGAATATTTGTGCTTCCATGTAGGGCATTTTGTGCATCAGTACGAAATCCCAATGCTCTATGGGGAAACCTTTGTAGTGGGAGTCCCCCACTTGGCGTTCATTTGCTGTCATTTTTCACCTCGTCTATGTAACCAACTCACACAAGCATAGCGCCAGTCAGGGGCGTCTATGCGGTCGGCCCATACCTGGGCACCCTTGATATCCTTAAACTTGTACGCTTTGAGTGCTTGCCACATAGGGTATGCTACACCAGACAAAAAAGGATAGCTAGTGAGTTCACCATGCGGTGTTTCTAGCCAGTCACACAGCGCATGGTAGAAGTCTAGGTGGTCACCTGTAAACAACTCAGGCCCTGGCATTATTTCTTTAGTCAGTGTGTATAGGTTGTTCTCATCATTGGGGAAGTTGCTGTACACCTCTTCAAACCGTGGCATATCGGGGTAGACGTGGAAATTGTTGCTGAACTGGGTGTATCTGCCCACGTCCATGTTGAGTGCGCAGGCTATATACTCCTGCATGAAGCTCATGTGGACTACGTTTGCCCCGTAGCACCCCCAGATGGCGTCGTTGCTTCGGCAACACACAGTAAGGTCAAGTTCTGCTTCTGTATTACGGTGGGTGATGCTGATGTATGCGTGGGTGTTGCAGGGAATGTCCTTGCCCCCATTGTGGTCAAAGGCGGGGTTCCACATCGTTAGAACGGCCCGCCTGCTGTCTGGGTCTTTACGTAGCTGGTTTATCACAGCGTTAAGTTGGTCGTAACCAAACTCATGTCGCCAGCGATATCCGTAGGCCCCCTGTAAGAACCTGCCGTCATCGCTGTATTCGTACATACGCTTCACTATGTTGCCCACGTACTCAACGTCGTTGCGCCCCGCCAGCATCCACAGGGCTTCAAAGAAGTGAAAGAAAGGGTTGGCGTCCCTTACAGAGTCGAATAGTACACGCTCCCTAGGATTGTGATAAACATTAACCACGGGACCAGGAGCCACAATAACCGGACCATTACGACTTTCTTGCATTTCGCCATCAATTTTAAGATGCCATAAGCCATCCGGATAATTATCATTTACGTTGCGTCTAGATATCACGTGCATCAGGTGTCACCTCGTCAATAAACTCCAGCCCGTGATCTTCTGCAAACACCTCCGCATCTTCTATACAACCGAAGACCTGTATCCAGGTGGGCGGCTCCCCCGGCACGTTCAGATTAGCAGTTACCCTGCCATCATCAAACTGTGTTCTTACTGTAAGGGTGCCTTCAGCCACTTCGGTACCTCTGCTTCGGTTTGCCCTCACCTAAGTAGGTGCGGTCGTATTTATCGAATTCGCACAAGCAGTTTTGGAAGTCTTGCATATCTATTCCAGGCATCGGGTTAAGCCTGTCGCGTATGCGCCCCCACATAGCCAGGGCCACCCCCATAAAAGAACCCCTGGTGACGCCTGTCGAGCCTACCAGACGCTTTAATCCCCGCATACTACCAGGGCCAGGGGCACACCATGTGAGGTGGTCAGCGGCGTCCTGTAGCGGGTGTCCAGGCGTGTTCTTGAGGTCCGCAATAATCTGTGCTGCTAGGAAATCACCGAGTCCTTTCACGTTTGTTAGCCTGCTGTGGTAGTCTGCCAGTGTAACATAACATGGCGTTCTTAGCACGCGGTCTTTATAGACGTCGTTCACCACACGGTAGACATAGTCTATCTTATCCATCTTAACGCCGCAGGTGGTGATAAGATACGCCCCGTTGAAGCACTTTTCCCCACGGGCACGCCGATCCTTAGACACACGGCACATATCATCTAAGTCCCAGCTTATAAAGGGCTGGAGTTCAACTAGGTGGTCGGGTAGGTTGAACATTCGGGCTAGAGTCATAGCCGCAGTGAGGTTCGAGTGGGTAGCGTTTTCGTTCCGCCAGTTACGGGCAACCCACTTCGTTACTTTATCATTTTCCCTATGTACGTTGCAAAATCTATAGCTCTGCAAGATGGTATCACTGGTCCATGGGGGTTGCACCCCGTTCATACGCTTGGCGTAGATACTGTACCGCTCGTTAATCCAATGAATTAACCTTCCTTCTACCATCTGCATAGGCTCTTTTCCATTGTATGCGTACATCAGTTCGCTCCTTACCGCCCCAAGCGGTCTTCGTACGTTTTTTCACCAGGGTTACATACTCTGGGAACGCAGTGGCTAGCTCACGTGCCGCCCGCGCCTGCTCGTCCATAGTACGGTACTGGCTACACCCTCCATCGGTGTTGCTACCCACTTGGTCGTGTACCCAATCACTGAGGAGCAGGTTGCCATAGCCCGCAGTCAGCAAGCTAAGGCTCACGTAGAAGTCTTCCATCAGGTGCATGGCGTCAAAGCGTATGTCATGCAAGCGCAGCACAGTGACATCATAGGCCAGCACACGTAGAGTCCTGGTGTTGCGGTAAAATTCGTTGGGCAGCCTGTTCCCGCCCTCCCTGGTACAGACGCCAACGTGAGCGTGAAACTCTAGGTGGGTACGGATGGCGTCAAGCATCATATCCACAACGGTGTTGTTCGCTGGTTGAAACTTGGTACGGTCATCAAACCTGCGCTCAAAGAAGGTAAGGTCGTCATCCAGCATCAACAGATACTGGCCGGGACAGTTATCAACTATCCACTGACGCGTGTTGCCGATGCCGTTCACTGGGCACTTCAGTATTTGTGCCCCGCTGCCTGAGCAACGGGTCATGTATTCGGGCCACTCGTCGGATGGCACCACTACTGAGGCGTTCCGCCGCCAAGAAAATGGAAGATTCTCAAGCGTAATCTGACGCGTAGCTCTACCAGAGCTAGGAATATAGATGTGCATTATTCACCTCGTAAAGATCGGGGGCGGGTCGATGGCCCGCCCCCTAGCGGAAAGATCACGCGCTAGCGCGGGAGCCCTCGCCTTCTTTCGGCTTCTTTGCGGCGGCGGCGTCAGCCTTTGCCTTCTTATCCGCTGCGGCAGCCTCTTTCTTCGCGGCAGCCAGCTTCGCTTTCTCGGCCTTGGCAGCTTCTTTGGCTACTTTCTTTTCCGCCTTGGCCTTCTGCTCGGCTTCGTACGCGGCCTTCATCTCCGGGGTCTCGTTCACGGCAATG
>PVMS01060431.1_pt1 | contig 19675 bp, 17 predicted proteins | sample 1853461 | NCBI WGS metagenome assembly PVMS01 (sample SAMN08582032, study PRJNA380276) | Marine sediment metagenome, whole genome shotgun sequencing project. | isolation source: ocean sediment barecode stripped | collected 2017 | reverse complement strand
TGCTGCAGATTCGGCGGCACAAGGCACATCGATCGCGGTGCTGCCGTTTGTCAACATGTCGTCGGATCCGGAACAGGAGTACTTCTCCGATGGCATCGCCGAGGAGTTGCTCAATGTGCTGTCCCGAGTCCCCGGTCTTACCGTCGCATCCAGGACTTCGACGTTCGCGTTCAAGGGCGAGAACAGAAACATTCCGGAGATTGCCGCCATTCTACATGTCGATCACGTCCTCGAGGGTAGCGTCAGAAAATCCGGCAACAAGGTCAGGATTACGGTCCAGCTGATCGACACAAAACGCGATCGACACATGTGGTCCGAGACATACGACCGTGAACTGACGGACATCTTCAGAATTCAGGATGAGATTTCCAGTGCGATTGTCGAATCTCTCGAGGACGCTCTCGGTGTGGAAGTGCCGGACAGCGTGACGGTGGAGGCGGCAACGACAGACATGAACGCCTACGATTTCTATCTGCAGGCGCTGAGTCTTTTCTCATCCGTACAGTCGATGGTCAGCGCCAGGAGATCCGTCGACCTGCTCGAACAAGCGGTCGAAGCCGACCCGAAATTCGCAGCGGCATGGGTGGCGCTGGCGGAGGCGCTTGTGCGCTTGCCAACGTGGTTCCACTCGCTAGACATGGAAGAATATCTCGCTCGCGCGCAGGAGGCTGCCGAACGCGCGCTGCAATTGGACGCGAACCTGATTGAGGCTCGCATGACGCTCGCAGAAATCGCGTACCTGCGACGCGACTGGGACGTGTGGCTGGAGCATCTGGAAACTGTCGAGCACCTCGATCCCGTGTCTGCCCGCTATCATGATCCAATCGTCGCCGAAGGCTGGATGGGGCTGGGCTATCTCTCGAAGGCTCTTGCGATCACCGAATCCGTTAGCGGCAGAAACCCGGATGACGCATTTCAATACACGGTCATGGGCCTCGCCCTGCTGGGCCTGCAGCGCAGTGAGGAGGCGATGCCAATCCTGCGCCAGGCTATGATCAAGGGCTATGCCGGTGGTCTTCAGGAAATCGTGGTTCGCAACTATTTCGCCCCCCGAAAACAGCTCGCCTGGGCTGTCGAGATCGCACAGTTTCTCCAGGATCATGACCCGGAACTTTTCCCGCTCCTGCCCTATATGGAACATCTGGTGTTCTCAGGCGATGACGATCACGAGGAGCGAATCCGCCAGTTCTGGGTGGTCGCCAAAGAACTCGGCTATAGCCGCGAGGAATTGCTTGCGCCCGGACCTGTCTGGGCCTTGCGTCTGAGAGACGACGTTCTTATCGCACTGGGTGAATTCGATGCGATTGCCGAGGTTCATTTCGGCAACACGCCACTGTTCTGGCTGTGGACGCCAGACCTGCGCGGTTTCCGGCAATCGGACGCTTTCCGAAGTCGAATCCGGGATACCGGCATGCTCGCATTCTGGCATCGATATGGCTGGCCGGATCTGTGTCGCGCAGAAGGAGAAGACGACTTCGTCTGCGACTGACATCAGGACCTTTTGTCGCAGCGAACGGAGAGAGATCGAAGGCCAATACGAGATTCGCTCGCGATGGATTGCGACCGTTTCAGGTTTCCATGCGTCCCAACAGGGATTACTCAATAAGGGAGCCAAACATGAACTCATTACGATCCTCACTTTCCCTGGCGAGCCTGCTCGCCGCTGTGACTACTCTTCTTATCTGTGGCGCGGCTCCTGTAGTCGCGGCTGTGGATGCCCCGGATCAGGTCACCCGGATCGACTTCACGCTAGGGCCGCGAGGTCACATTCTTCTGCCGGTTTCGATTAATGGCAGTGAGGCGGGAATATTTGCACTGGATACCGCTGCCAGTGCAAATGTCATCCACCCGCGTTTTGCAGAAAAGATTGGTCTCGATCTCTCTGGTGGGCATGAATCTGTCGCTCACGGCGCTCATAACGACATGGCAGTACGTCAAACTCACTTCGAATCGATGAGTGTAGGCGACCTGACAGAAAACGACATCGATGCGGTAGCGATCGATCTTTCGTATGTGGAAGGACCGGACATGCAACTGGATGGACTGATCGGCGCGCCATTTTTGCGCAATTACGATGTCACCATCGACTTCGCTAACCGGTCGATCGAACTGGTGACACCAGGGAAAACGCAAGACCGCAACGGCCACCACTTCCGTCTTGAGTACGGCGCGCTGATTTATCTTGACGTAGTGCTTAACGAGCAAACGATTACCGCGGTCCTCGATACCGGTGCAGGACGCAGCGCGATCAATCTTGCAGCAGCCGAAGCCCTGGGAATCACCTTACCGGAGGTGCCTGAATCAGCTCATGGTCATGGTCCGGCAACGATGCACGAGCCGTCGGCCTCGATTCCAAATGTCACACTGGAATTGGGAGACTTGTCACTTTCCAGCAAGGCCCATGTCGGAATCGTAGACCTGCCCGTTTTTGCCAGCCTCGGTCTGGCGGATAAGCCAGCGATGATCCTTGGCACCAACTTCCTCGAAAGCCGGAAAATGGAGATCGATTATCAGAACAAGGTGCTGTATCTGGATGACTAGACAGACATGAGTGTCACAGGATTGACAGTAATCGTCCGTCCTGTGGCATTGTCCGGACGCCGGACATCGGGTCCAATGTCAGGATGATGATGCACACGATAAGAAACATGCTGTGGGTGGCCGTACTCGTGATTGCGGGTTGCGCCTCGGAGCACGGCCATGACGCGGATTCGGTGGACTACACCAGGACCGTCAAGTCAGCGGATGCCACTGTCATTGAAAAATGGCAACGCGAAAATATTCCCTATATCGTCCTGGACGTCCGCAGCGAGCGTGAGTACGAGGAAGATGGTCGTGTACCCGGTTCGGTACTGCAACCCTATTCCTTCGACAACAAGAAAGAGGGCGTGAACGAGGCCTTCCTGGAGAGCGTCAGCAAGCGCTTCGATCGTGATGAACGGATCGTCGTCCTGTGCTCGCACGGCATGCGGGCAACACAAGCGACAGCAGACCTTGGCGAAAAGGCCGGTTTCACCAACGTCTATGTTTTCCCCGGCGGTGTCGAGGGTCATCACATGAGCAACTATCCCGGCGGGGATGGTTGGCTTGAAGCGGGTCTACCTTACGAGAAATGATCCGCCGGTTGTGCGGAAACCGTTGGCGGGGTCGCAGCCGAACACGGGTACGGCGACGTCATCGAGCATTACTGGCGCATCCAGCGCCAGAAAACGCTGCCGTTTGAGTTGCCAGACACCGATCGCCTCGTTTCCGTCGACGATCAGAACGGCCTCTTGCCCGTGTACTGTGACCATCCCGGTCTGTGGGCGGTATGCGTCGCCCTCCTGTACCCGACCCGCTTTTTTCCAACATCCATGGGGAAGCGATGTCGGACCACCGCTACGCGTCTCGACCAGTACAAGCTGCTCGAAATCGAATGCACGAGGCGCCTCGTCGAACAGGGCCATGCGGCGCCTGAGGTTTGGCATCAGATTCTCTTGCGCCTCTCGCTTGGCAAAGATCTCATCGACAGTGTCGTCTATCGCAACATAGCGTTCTGCGCTGGAAGGATGGGTTGCCAGATAGCCATCCTCGATTCCTTGTGGATTCTCGATTGCCATGCGACGCCAGAAGTCGGCGGCTTCATCGATCCTTATGTCCGCCCGGGCGAGTACATAGAGCGCAACGTAGTCCGCTTCTGCCTCGAATGCCTGCGAATGAGCTCGCAGCGCGAGATCGCCAAAAATCCCATTCGTATCCCCGCCATAAACGGCGGCGGCGATGTCGATGACAGAACCCAGCATCTGGTTGCCCCGCTGGGCCTCGATATGCCCCATCGCGTTGTGTGCCAGCTCGTGGGCAATGACCAGCGATAGTTCCTCGTCGGTCCCGGCGAAACGCATCATGCCTCGCGTGACATAGATATTCGTGCCGTCAGCATAAGCATTGATGTCATCTTGTCTTGCAAGTACTGCGGGGTAGTAGCAAACGGGGTCGGGAGTCAGGGTAAACATGAGGCTCTCGTCCTCACGCCTCACCATCAGCTCGATGGGATCACCTGACGTCGCCGCATTGCCAAGTGTTTCAAGCGCATTCTTCATCGAAGACAGGCCAGGCCTGATCGAGGCACGGTTGACGGCAAGCAGAATATCTCCGGTTTTCAGACCGGCGCTCTCGGCTGCCGATCCCGGCGTGAGCCCTATCAGCCTGATGTGTTCGTCAACACCCATGATCTCGTGCGCCGCAAACCAGTATTCGGTTTCGTAGACCTGGAGCGTACTGATATCGATACCGATATTTCGACCCCAGTCATTCACACACAATGGAGTGGATGCGCTTTGCACGGGATAGGCGACACGCGAGAGGCGTAACTGGTATTCGTAGTCCTTACGGAGAACCATGCGACGCTGCAATTCCTGCTCCCTTGCGACGACATCGGGATCGACCGCCGTTCGATCGGTCACAGGCGTGGCGCAGCCCACCAGCATGCTGGCGATAAGCCCGATCGTGCCCGCTGTGGATATCGATCTCATTGTGCCTTCCCTTACCTGGCGTTTCCTTTATCGGGGCCTGTGTTATCCACAGGCCCGGGATTCTCTAAGTAATTGAAAACACTACCAACAGGTCAATTGATGGCAAGGAATCGGGTCACGGTTTCGACGATTCGCGGTCGCCAGACAGCCATCTGCGGCTGCGAGAGAAATGGCCCGGTCAGGCCAGATCGAACAACAAGGCCTCAGCTTTGGTGTGGCCCTTTATTGTAAGGGTGTCCTCATCACTGATTGCCGCCCCGTCACCCTCGGCAAGTCCGATACCATTGAGATTGATCTGACCCTTCGCTACCTGCAACCACGCCCTGCGGCCGGCGATCATCTTGTAGCAAACAGTCTCGCCTGACTGGAGCACCGTCGCATACAGCGACACGTCCTGATGGATCGTCACTGAACCCTCACAACCGTCGCGTGATGCCACCAGCCTCAGGACGCCTGACAAAGTCTCAAGGGGAAAATGTTTTTGTTCGTATCCAGGCGCGAGACCTTTGGTCGCCGGTACGACCCAGATCTGAAGAAATCGCAGCGGATCTTCATTCGAGTGATTGAACTCGCTATGCGTGATACCCGTGCCGGCAGTCATCCGCTGGATATCGCCCGGCCGGATAACCGAGCCGTGGCCGAGACTGTCCGTGTGTTCCATCGCGCCATCGAGGACGACGGAGATGATTTCCATGTCCCGGTGAGCGTGGGTCTCGAATCCTCCACCGGGCACGACCCGATCATCGTTTATGACACGTATGGCGCCAAAACCCATGTGATCGGGATCATGATAGTGGCCGAACGAGAAGGTATGCCGGCTATCGAGCCAGTCGGAACGGGCACGGCCACGATCATGTGCTTTTCTGATGATGATCATGCGCGTTTACGAGTCTTTCCCCTACCCCTGCGTCAGATCGCGGATACGGTCGATCGCCTCTCGCTCTTTGTCTTCTGCGATGCCTGCCCTGGGCTTGCTGCGACGTTCTTCCGGCAGCGTCCTCCACCACGCCACCGTATCTTTCACGGTGTCGGCGAGGGGTCGGTAATCCAGACCGTATTTCAGGGATGCCGCATTGTCGAAGTGTAGCGAATCCCCCCCGCTCTCAAGCATCGGCGGTGTTATCCCGAGCTTTTTCAGTAACTCGGCGCTCGGCCAGAAGAATCGAACCGGCTTGCCGGTACAGGCGCGTAGTCCGTACAGAAACCCTTCGTTGCTGAGTGGCGACGCGGGTCCTGCGACATTGAATACTCCACCGATATTTCGCTCTCCAAGACCGACGATCCATGGACACATGTCCCGCGCATCGACCCACTGGACTTCCAGCTCGGAACCTGCGGGAGCCAAGACATTGCCGCCCCGGATTACCCGTACGGCCCAGTAGGTGAACCGGTCGGAGGTGTCGCCGGGCCCGACGATATAGCCCGGCCTGATGATCGTGCTCGACTCGCCATAAATATGCTGCACGGACCGTTCACACTCAGCCTTTAACGGTCCATAGGTTTCCCAGGTGACATCCTCCGCTGCGGGGTCAGTCAGTATGGCCAGCGGTCCATCCTCCGGGAAATCGTGAATGCCAGCATCGAAGTCATAGACGGAAACGGTTGAAATAAAAATATACCGCCCGACGCGCCCCTCTAGAATCGCGGCGGAGTCACGAACGTGCCGTGGCACGAAACCCGAGTTATCGATCACAACGTCCCAGGTACGGTCGCCTTCCAATACCTTCAGTCCTTTGCCTGTTTTCGAGTCCCTGTCACCGATCAGTGTCTCGACCCGATTGCCGAACATCCCCGCGTTCCTCTTGCCGCGATTGAACATCGTCACGCGGTGACCGCGTGCCAGCGCGTATTCAATCTCGTGCGGACCGATAAAGCCGGTCCCGCCCAGAACCAGGATATCCAGCGGCCTTGTCGCAGGGTCAAGCGAGGCGACACTCAGACCGGTTGCATGAACGCCCAGGGCACCAGCGGTCAACTGAAGAAACTGTCGGCGGGTTGTCATCCTGCTCTCCTTCTGTTGCAAACACTTGTGTCGTAGCTCCACCCGACGCGGAAATCGATCCGCCGGGTAACCTCTATTCTGTTTCGATCTAGGTCAGTTGGTTCCCGCCGCTGATCGCAACATGACCCCGAGGCTGCGCTCGACATCTTCATCACTGGTCGACCATGAACAGACGCTGATGCGCATGGCCGTTCGACCTTGCCACTCGGTTCCCCCGCACCAGCAAGTGCCATCCTGTTGAATTTTGCCTATGACGGCCCGTGTCTTTTCCGGCGCCCCGAAGGACACGAGGACCTGGTTGAGTACCACATCGTTCAAGATTTCGAAGCCTGCCTCTGCAAGACCGTCGGCGAATCTCCTGGCCTGCCGGCAGTTCCGGTCGACCATCTCCTCCAGCCCCGACCTGCCAAGAAGCTTAAGGGCGGCCCAGACCTCTACTCCCCTCGCGCGACGCGAGAGCTCGGGCGTGAATTGAGAAGGCTCCCTGCGGTCAATCTCGGGCAGATAGGCGGCACTGAACGCCATGGCTTTTTCGAGTGCGTCCGGCTGACGAATCAGTGCAATGCCGCTGTCGTAAGGAACGTTCAACCACTTGTGAGCATCGGTGGAGATCGAGTCGGCCAACAGTAGTCCTTCGACGAGGTGCCGGTGCTGTGCCGAGGCCGCGGCCCAGAAACCGAATGCTGAATCGACATGGATCCAGGTTGCGGGTTGGCGTGCCTTGTCGCACAGTTCGACCAGCGGATCGACGCACCCGGTATTCACGTTGCCCGCCTGGAGACAAACGATTGACGGACCATCGATTTGCGGAAATGCATCCGCTCGCATGCGCCCCTGGTCGTCGACAGGAACCCGGGTCAGTCTTTCCCTTCCCAACCCCAGCAGACCGAGTGACTTGATCAGCGTCGGGTGCACTTCCTCGCCGACGACAACAGTAATCTCGGGCGCTCCATAAAGGCCATTCTTCTCGACATCCCAACCGACCTCGGCGAGGACCGCATGGCGACCCGCGGCAAGGGAGGCGAAATTCGCCATGGTCGCACCGGTCACGAATGCGGCTCCCCATTCAGGACCGAGACCGACGAGTTCGCGTAACCAGCGCAACGAGATCTCTTCGAGACGCGAGCCGACCGGCGAGCCGGCCCAGCGCCCCGCATTCTGATCCCAGGCGCCCGCCAGCCAGTTGGCAGCCAGCGCAGTAGGTAAGCAGGCGCCGATCACAAAGCCGAAGAACCTCGAGCCCGCTGTCGCAAGGGTCGCAGGAGATCCATAGCGATCGAGTAACTCGATCACCTGTTCCCCTTCGGTCGGTCCGTCCGGCATCGGGCCATCGAGGGCATCCAGCGCCTCTACATCGACCGGGTCCGGTGCGACAGCCCGACTGTCCAACTCCCGCAGGTAACGAATCGACCTGCCGGCCGCACTCTCAAGTACATCCTTCATTTGTTTCCCTCGAAAAAAATCCTGCCTGCGTGTCATCGCACAAGCCTGAAATGACTGACCCTGGAATAGTGCCTTACGGCCGCTGCCGGCCCTACCCGAATCCTGCCCGAATCACTTCGATGAGCGTTCAGGCAGCGACATCACCTGAACTGCGGCTTATTCCTCGAGCATCCGCAAGCATGCAAGAAAGCCATCCACTTCATCATCTGTCGTGCACCACGCGCAGACAAGACGGTAGACGTCGGCGGTTCCCGGCCACAGGTGGAACTGGAATCCGGCCTGGTAAAGGCCCTCCGCAAGCTCATCTTCCAGCCGCACAAATATCTCGTTGGCTTCGACCGGGTACAACAATTCCGCGGCGCGGATACCGGTCAGACCTTGTGCCAGTCTCGATGCCTGTCGATTTGCATTTGCCGCCCACTGCAACCATCTGCCTTCCTCCAGATAGGCGGCCAGTTGCGCCGAGACGAAACGCATCTTGCTGATCAGGTGGCCGGCGCGTTTTCTTCTTCGCCCCAACTCTTTGGCGAGATCCTGATCAAAGACCAGGAGCGCCTCTGCCATCATCGCCCCGTTCTTGGTTGCGCCAAAACTCAACAGGTCGACACCGGCGCGCCACGTCAGGCTTGCAGGCGACTCTCCAAGACTCGTCACGGCGTTAGCAAATCGTGCTCCATCCATGTGTACTTTCAATCCAAACTCGCGTGCGACATCGGAAAGTGCCTGTATTTCGTCCACCCTGTAAACGGTGCCAAATTCGCTTGCCTGGCTCAGACTAAGAGCGGCCGGCAGGTTTTCGTGATCCCCCAGGTGTCCGGTCGCCTGCAGTGCGACGCGGAGACCGGCCGGGTCCAGTTTGCCGCCCTGTCCTTCGAGACCTATCAGCTTTGCGCCCGCGGTAAAGAATTCCGGCGCGCCGCATTCGTCTGTGTTCAGGTGCGAGTGCGCATGACAATACACAGACCCGTAAGGCGGGCAAACCTGCGCAAGTGCGAGTGAATTGGCTGCAGTCCCTGTCGCCAGAGGCCAGACCTGAACATGGGTCTCGAAGACATCGGAGAAACGCTCGCCGAGATCGGCCGTCACTGTATCCTCTCCATAGGAATGAGCCGTACCTTCGTTGGCGCCCACGAGTGCATCCAGTATCGCCGGTGCTACCGACACCTCGTTATCGCTGCGAAAATTTGCGCCCATCGTTCTGGCCTGCTCTTTACGCCCTGGGGCGGGCGGTACGGCGAGTGTCGCAACTCATCAACAGACGCGCAAGCCGGGCGGCCAATCGCAAGCGAAGCGGCTTTCAGCTACAGGATCATGCAGCATTTTTCTTGTTACGCAGCACTTCGAGCAGGCCACCCTTGAGATCCGGGGTCCATTCCGGAACGAGCCATAGCATGGTGAGCTGTTCGACTACCGCGGCCAGGCTAAGCGTGACGGCGGCATAGAAGAGCCACTTGTAAAAACCGAGGATGAACAACACGACGATGAATATGCTGACGGCGACAACTGCGATACGAACCAGTTGCGTGTGGAAGCTGGACGGGCGTCCGTAGCGAACGATTGCTCCAACATGTTCGACCAGCCACAGGATCATGACCAGGCCGAGGATCATGCCGTGATCCCGAAAGACGATCGGATGAAACACCCAGCTGCCATAACCGATCAGGATCATCAACACTGCATCCGCGACCGAGTCGAGTGTCGCGCCGGTGCCGGACGTCAGTGAGAATGCTCTCGCGATGTAACCATCCGCGGCGTCGCTGAACAAGGCGGCCACGAGCAACCAGGTGAACGCTTGCTCGTGATTCCGGAAGGCAAGCCAGGCAAGAACGGGAACGGCACAAAGCCGCGCGATCGAAATTGCATTTGGCACTTGCCTGAGGAGAGGCGTGAGACTCATGACGCTCTTCGGGATTGTTTCTTCCCGCAAAGAGTGCGCCGCAGGAATCGCTTCGTCAATTCCCTAAAAAGAAACGGACCCTGGTTCGGGTCCGTCGGTTTTTCCTGAGGAGGGAACAATCGCCTTTGCCAGCGATGTTGCTCAATAGTTGTAGGCGACGGTCGTACGGTAGTCCTCAAGCTCGTGTTCGTAGATCGCCTTGTTGCGTTCGAGTATGGCGATTTGCTTCTCGAGCTTGCTTTTCTTTTCCGTAACGTCCTTTGCTTCGAGCAGAGCTTGCAGGCGCTGCTGAACAGTGGCCTCGTCGCTAATAACGATCCCCTGCTGGTAAACCATCACCTTATCCAGACGATCCAGTTCGCGCTCCCGATAGGTGATCTGGCGCGATGCCTTGGCCACCTTGCTTTCGAGACTGTGAAGTTTGTGACCGGCCTGGTAGGCGGGAAGAAAATCTTCTTCGAGGTCGACGGGGCAGGCGCCACCGTAGGTACCGCCATTAACGCCAACATTGAATCCGTTTGGCGGCTGACAGTATTCCCGCAAACCTTCCCGGCGCCCTGCCTGGTACTCTCTGAGATCAGGCGTCACACCATGACTGGCACAGGCTTTTCTGTAATTGCCTATCTGGTGACCCGGCAAACCGGCGGCGCCATCCTCGTACCCGACCATGCGCCAGTCACTGGCCACACACTCTTCCTGATTCATGCTGGCACAACCCTGTAGGGCGAATGCGGCAGCGGCAATTAGTATCACGCTCTTGTTCATCGGACTCCTCCGAGTTAGTTCAAACGGTCATTAGCGACCGATTGACTTAAGGAGCCTCTGATCTATTCATGAACTTGTACCTTGCGCCCAAAATGTCCAGCTTCTGCGTTGCGAATCTTCGCAATAGCCAGCTATTACGTGCGATCCGCGCCTTGAATCTGAACATTTTGGATCACAACCTACTTCGCTCAGAATAAATCAGAGGTTCCTTAACGCGTGCTTTGGAGTGTATGAGCCCGATGCGGGCGACAACTGTGAATCAAGTCACGAATTTAGTTGAAACAAAAATCATGCTGCTAAGCGGCAAATGGCCTGTTAGCCTCACTAATCTGTTCGTTGAGGGTCCAGTAGTCGTATAGATAACCGAGCAGGAAAAGGCCACCGGTCAGCAGCCAGATGATGCCCGTGACAATCTTTCCCAGATAGAAACGATGTATTCCAAAGAAGCCAAGGAACGTTAGCAGCGCCCATGAGATCGTGTAGTCATATGGGCCGTCGCTGAAGCGCATGTCGGCCTCGTCGTTCATCCCCGGAATCAGGAACAGATCGACGATCCATCCGACAAAGAAAAGACCCAGAGTGAAGAAATAGATCGTTCCGCTTATCGGCCTCCCATAGTAGAAGCGATGAGCTCCCATGAAGCCGAATATCCACAAGACGTATCCAATAAGTAGATTGTGTGTTTCCTTTGAGCTTTCCATAGTTTTAGGAACCTCTGATCTATTCTGAGCGAAGCCTATTGTGATCTACGCGGTCATTACGAATCAATGTCCGCGCACGACCCCTAAAAAATGTACACTGCGGCTTCGCAGCCGCTGCGAGCCGCGGGTCGGCTGTGCAAGTGGCGCACCAGAGGGGAGAGTTGTTAATGAGATTTTCGTTCCGCTTCAACGCAGCGGTGATATCGCTTCTGATTGCAAGTTGTGCCACGGCGCTGGCAGCAGACACGAATCCTCCGCTTTTGCCGCCACTCACCGACCCCGCAACGAATACACATATCCGCGGCAAGTTCGTTTGGGCGGACATGTTCGCCAGCGATATCGAGACAGCCAGGAGTTTCTACCAGGATCTGTTCGGCTGGGACTGGCAATGGGTCATGCAGGAGCCGGTTCACTACGGCATGTTCTACAAGAATGAGCTGGCGGTCGGTGGACTCGTTTACAAGGAAGCGCAGGTCGAGGGGCAGCCATACGGCCGGTGGGTACACTACATATCCGCAGACAACATCGCAGACATCGAAGCTGAAGTAGTGAAACGCGGCGGTCGCGCACTGCTGTCGACAAAACAGGAGTCCGCGCGTGGCAAGTACGCCATCATGGCGGATCCCGAAGGCGCCCTGTTTGGCGCCATGAATTCTTCAAGCGGCGACCCGGATGACTTCCGGGCCGAGTATGGGGAGTGGATATGGGTCCAGTTGTACGCACGGGACGCCGTGATGGCGGCGAACTTCTACGCCACCCTGTTCGGTTACAACATCCAGGAATACGACGACAACCCGGAGATCGTGGACTGGGTCCTCGCCGTAGAAGGCTACTCGAGAGCGAGCGTCGGCGAACTGGAGAAGGATTCCGAATACCAGCCGACCTGGCTGGGTTTTATCCGTGTCGAGGACATGGATAAAACGCTTAAGAGGGCTGCGTCGCTGGGTGGCAAGGTGGTGTTTGCACCGCGACCTGATGTGGCCGATGGAGACCTGGCTGTCATCACAGATCCGTTGGGTACGCCCATCGGCCTGTTGAGGTGGGACTTTCCAGAGGAAACGGAGGATCAGCAATGAAGACTCGTTTCCTGAAGATCGTGATTGCCGCGGCAGCAACTATCGTGATGTTGATCGGGGCCGGTTGCGAGTCCTCGGACGGCTACTACGGATCAACCAGTGTCAGCGTTGGTTATTACGGCGGTTCCGGCTGGAATGACCCCTACTACCGCCGGGGCTATTACGGCGGAGGATATCGGCCACCTCATCACAGACCGCCGGGACACAGACCACCGGGGCACCGCCCGCCCGGTGGCAGACCACCAACGGCGAGGCCTTTACCGTCCAGACCGAGACCCAGACCACAACCCAGGAGAGGCGGCGGCGGGAGAGGCAGGCGATAGCGATCGCCCGCTGGTCGCTCCGTGCCCTAAACCGCCCTAGACGGTACGGGTCGCAACCGCCGGGAATATGCCGGATGCCTTGTGGGCAGGCCCCGCCACGGCCAGTAAGCCAAGAGCCCACAGGCCAGTATGCCGATTGGAACGTAGCTGGCGTTCAGTCTCTCGAGTTCGAAGCTCGTGACCAGCCAGTAGTTGACGCCAAACGCCATCACTGTACCTGCGACCACGCCGATCGTGGTAATCAGCCAGTTCTCCAGCATGAAGTAACGCAGGATGTCCCGGCGCCTTGCTCCTACGGCGCGACGCGTGCCAATCTGCTTTATGCGTTGTTTGACTGCAAAACTGGCCAAGCCGACGATACCTACTCCGGTCACCGCTATCATCAGCGCGACAATCACCGACAGGAGAATCGCCATGCCCTTGTCGCCCTGGTAGCTGCGTGCCTTGATGTCACTAAGAGTCTCCATGTCGCGGACGATCCGGCGGTCGTTGATTTTCAGTAGGGTCTCCTCGACCACTGGCATGACACGATCGCGCTCACCCGGCTCGGCGCGTATCAGGTATCTCATGCCGGTGTTAGCTGGCACCAGCGGCAGCAGCATCACGCTGCCGAGCTTGTCCCAGCTGACCCATGAGCCATGCATGCGTTGGACGATACCGATGATCGTGCTCGGATCGTCACCGCCGCTATAGATCGTCGAGCCGAGAGCGCCACCATCAGGAAACAACTCGTCGGCGAACGCTCGCGTGATGATTACGGATGGCGGCTTGAAATTGAAGTTTTCAGGATACTCGACATCTTCCTTGGTAAAGTCCCGACCGGACTCCAGGGTGAGCCCCATGGTCTCCAGGCCGTTTTCATTGAAAAAGAATTGCGCCACGCTGACGGTTGGCTCGTCCTCTCCCGGTTTGGCCTTCATACCGGTTCCCCAGCCGCTGCCAGACAGCGGCGTCTGGATAGTACTGGTAACAGCGAGGACGCCCGGGATAGCTGCAATCGCGGCAACATCGAGATCCGCGTTGGCCTGTCCGTCGAAATCCTCTCCAATACCGGAGCTGAAGATAGTAAAGATATTCTCGATATCCATACCGGTCGGCCGGTTTATCTTCTCGATTCGTTGCTGGATGATGAATACCGCATTCACCAGCACGGCCAGCGTCAACGCGATCTGGATCGCGATAAGGATGGGTCCGGTCTTGTTGCGAAGACTGGCTCGCCAGATAGGTCCGATTTCCATTTCCTTCTCCTGGGGAAGCTCTGATTTATTCCGAGGTTCTCTTGTACTTTTCGGCTTATTGCAGCCTGAGATAGATCGACGGGGGCATGCGACATACGCGCCATACTGGATACAGACCGGCGATCACGGTCGTCACAATGGCGACCAGTACCGCGATACCGGCAAGGGTCATATCGAGTTGCGCCAGTTGTTCGAACCCCGGGAACAGCAACTTGATACCTTCCAGCGCAAGCAATGCCAGCAGCAAACCGGCAATGCCTCCGGCAGCTCCCAATGCACCGACTTCGATAAGCTGCTGCCTGAAGACTGCCTTGCGACTCGCGCCCAATGCTCTGCGGATACCGATCTGGGGCGCCTTGCCCAGAAACTTTGTCAGCATCAGACCGACGATGTTGAACAGGCAGACGCCAAGAAACAGGAAGGCGATACCGACCAGCACCTTGCTGTCATTTCGCACGACACGTTGCACCTCCAGCCAGTCTTCGACATTGGTGAGGCGATTGTTCAATGGTCGCTGAAAACGGCCCAGTGTCTTCTGTTCGGTCGCATACGCATTAAGGTAGTCCTGAAACTCGGCGACCTGCTCCGGCGTTTGCAGTTCAGCCCAGAACTGCCACCAACTGCACTCCGAGTTTGCGAAGTCTTCGAAGTTTTCTATGTCCTCGTTCTTCCAGCAGTTGGTATTGCCTTCCGAAGACATCTCGAGCTCACGACCCACGCCGACGGGGATGAACATCTCTTCGGATTCGTCGAACGCGCCGTTGTTGACATCGTAGAACTTCGGGCTGGGGTGCCATCGTTCGACGACACCGACAACGGTGAAATCACGCGACTGAATAGTCAGTGTTTGACCGACACTGTCTTGTCCGCCAAACAGTCGATCGTTCATTTCCGCACCCAGGACGACCGCCAGCTCGCCGGTTTCGTCCGCCTCGCGACTCCAGGTCGTTCCGTAAACAAAAGGAACATCAAACATGGCAAAGAAATCGCCATCAGTCAGCCGCCCGACAACCTTCAACGGGTTGACGCCCTCGAGGGAAGGTTCGACGATGAGACCAACCTTATGCATCGCCACGCGGCGAGTCGGAATGCTCGAGGCACGCAAGGCCATCGCATCACGATGGGTCAGTTCAGGCGGCGGCAATTCCGGCTGATCGTCGTCCGCCGGTCTATCGGGATCCCAGCTATCCAGCGTAACCGCGAAAAGGACATCGCTCTTCTGCGGGATGGGATTGTTCGACATCAGGTAGAAGATGGTCAGCGCGGCCATGAACACAGCGATACCCAAACCTACGGTACCAATCATCAGGCCTGTCATCGCCGGCGTGCTACGAAGGCTTTTTGAGGCCAACCCCAGGTAGTAACGAAACATCGGGAATTCTCCTTAGGCAGCTCTGCTTTATTCTGAGCGAAGCAGGTTGCGATCCAAAATGTTCAGATTTGAGGCGTGGATCGCGCGTAATAGCGGGCCAAACGCAAGATACGAGTTCATGAACAGATCAGAGGTTTCTCTACAGATAGGCCGCCGCCAGCTTTTGCGGCGCGGCACCGCCTGCACCACTTGAGGCGAACGCTTTCACGTCCCTGACACGCCCATCGAGAACGTGGACTTCTCTGGGGGCGCGTGTTGCAAGATCGACATCATGCGTCACCATGACGATCGTAGTGCCGGCCTCATTGATCTCCCTGAGTAGCTCCAGGACGCTTTCCGCCATCTCGGAATCCAGGTTGCCGGTTGGCTCGTCTGCGAGCAGAAAACGTGGCTGCCCCGCTAGGGCCCTGGCGATGGCGACGCGTTGTTGCTGGCCGCCGGAAAGCTGGGATGGCAGGTGATGTATGCGCGATACGAGGCCGACACGCTCCAGCGACTCTTCGATCCTGCGTTTTCTTTCCGCCGCACCGAATCTCCTGTATCGCAATGGCACATCCACGTTGTCAAAAACATCGAGGTCCGGGATGAGGTTGAAGCTCTGGAAAATAAATCCAATACGCTCGTTACGAATCCGTGAACGGTCATCGTCGCCGAGCCCGCTCACATCTTCTCCGTCGAGGTAATAAGTCCCGGAGGTAAATTCCTCCAGCAATCCGGCGATATTGAGAAAGGTCGTTTTGCCGCAGCCCGATGGCCCGGTCACCGCCACGAACTCACCCTCGTCGACGCTCAGCGTGAAATCCCTGAGTGCGTGGGTCTCGACTGTGTCGGTCCGGTAAATCCTGCTGATGTGATTCATTTCGAGCATGACGATGTTCCTCAGTCGCTTAAGAGAATGGTCTCGGCCCCTTCAAACTGGGCGAGATCGGAAATGACGATGGTCTGTCCCTGTTGCAGCCCCTCGAGTATCTCGACGTGAGAGATACTGGCACTGCCCGCCTGGATGACCTGGCGATGCACCAGGTCGCCGTCCACGATGTAGGCCACACGGCCACTACCGCTATCAAGAAACGGCCCGCGCCTGACGGTCAGCACATCGGCGCGTGATTCCAGCAGGACGCGCGCGGAAACACGTTGATTTTGTCTCAGGCCGTCGGGTATAGCGTCGACGAATCGCACCCGTCCGGTCACCTGGTTATCGACTACTTCCGGTGAGATCGCAGTAATCACACCGTCGAATTGCTGCTGGCCCACGCTGATCCGGGACTCCATGCCCAGGCCCAAATCGTCTCCGTACTCCTGCGGGACCTGAATCTCTATCTCGTAGGCGGACAAATCGACAACCGTCATGAGCGGCTGGTTCTTGGCGACTGCCGCCCTCTGATCGACAGCGAGCGCGCCAACCATTCCGTCTACCGGCGAGCCTATCGCCAATTCATCTACGCGGCGCTCGAGTTCCTGCACGACCAACCTCTGACGCTCGACGTCCAGTTCGTCGGTCTTGATTTCAAAACTCAAGGTATCACTGTCGAGCGCAGCATTTTGTTTCGCGTGTTCATACTCCAGCTTTGCGCGCGCCAGATCGTCGCCGGCTTTCTCGAAATCCTGGCGACTGATGATCTGTTCATCCCATGACGTCTGCGCCCGCCTTAGTTCACGTTCGGCCGCGCGGATGGCGACGGCAGCCATGTCGATCGTCTGCTGGTTAGTCAACTCGCGCTGTTTCTTTTCGATACCCTGCCGGGTCAGTTCGGTCTCGAGCCTCTGCAGGCCTGCCCTTTCCTGGCTCAACTGGCTGGTCAGTTCCGGGCTTTGAATCCGGGCAAGAATCTCGCCTTTTTCAACCGTGTCACCGGCTTCGGCCAACAGCGTGACGGTCCCGTCGGCTGGCGCATAAACGGTCGGTTTGATGGCAGCGACTACCCGACCGCGCACCGCTACGTCACGAATGAAATCACCGCGTGTCACTTGTGCGAAGCGAAGACGCTCCCGGGGCACTGATCTTTCGGCGCTGGCAAACCGTTGCACCGATGGCCAGACGGCGACGGACGCGGCAACGAGAGACAAGGTGATCGCTGCCAGGATCCACAACCGCCTGGTAACCGGAGCCTTCTCCAGCACGCGGTCCTGCCCCGCCGTGCCCCGTATCCGAGCCTCGCGAAGCTGGCCCGGTTTGATATCAGGTGTTGCCCTGCTCACGTTTTGAAAAATCCTCCCTGCATCAGGAGACGCACACCAACCCAAATTGGTCGCACCACCGAATTTACGAATTTGATGCTGGTCGGAAGAAAAAGGTTTGGACGCATCGTCGAATGGACCATCGAATGATGTTTGTCGGCCAGGCGTTCGCTGTTTCCCGGTTCGAACTACTTCGTAATAGGGATCAGTCTCAAACCGCGGGTTCGGCAACCTGCTCCGCAAGGATGGATGAGATCAGCTGATCCTTCTCCGCCCACAGATTGGATATCCACTGCTGGAATCTGGCGCGGAACTGCTCATCGGCTGCGTAGTCACCACTGACCAGCCAGTCATCCAGTTTTTCAACCCGGATATCGATGATAACTCGTCGCAGGCGACCACAGAGAAAATCCCAGAATGTCGTTTCTTTTTGTGGATATACGATGGTTACGTCGATCAGGGTATTCAGGATGCCACCCATGGCGTCCAGCGCAAAAGCGGCGCCTCCGGCACGCGGCCGCAGCAGATGCTTGTAGGGAGATTCGCCGTCCGCCTGTTTCTGCGCCGTAACACGCGTGCCCTCGACAAAATTGATAACGGTGGTCGGCGTCATGCTGAACTTTTCGCACGCCTTCTTCGTTGCCGCCATGTCCTGACCGCGTTTTTCCGGGTGCTTTTCAAGATACGTTCTTGTGTAGCGTTTCATAAACGGCATGTCCATTGCCCACCAGGCCTGACCCAGAAACGGCACCCAGACGAGGATCTGTTTTATGAAGAATTTCAGAAATGGCGTTCTGCGGTTAAAAGCTTTTTGCAACGCGACGATATCCACCCACGACTGATGATTCGAAATCATCAGATACCATTCCCGCATTTGCAGATCGCCAGTCTGCCGAATATCCCATGTTACCGGTAGCATCGCCCTGAAGATCAGGTTGTTGACACTGATCCAGTTCTCGCCCATGAGCATGATCCACTGCGTCAGGCCCGCCCGCCACGACTTGACCGGGGTCAGAATCTTGATGAATGTCAGGATGATTATCGGCACGAACCAGAACACGGTGTTGATCGTGATTGAGGCTAACGTGATGACGCCCCGCAGGTTCTCAAGCAAGCGCAAGTCCATGCCCTGACATACTCCTGACCGGGCTCAGGCACCCGGGATTCTTTTTGTCGATTTACCGGGTCGGAACTCTAGCATGCATACCGTCGCGGCGAGTCAGCGACACTTGTCTTTGAGCAGCCACCCCGTCAAGGGCCACGACGCCTGCGCGCAGCATGTTGCGGTGCGGTCGGCCGCCATGTCCGCGCGACTTCTCATGTTGATATCTGGTATTTTCCCGCTTGGGAAGTGACACTCAGGACGTCGCGCCATTCACCCGACGGTCTGCCCCGTTATGTCCCTTTGTACAGTCCAGGAATCCGACCATGCGCCATCCAGTCGATTTTGCAGTCCAGGTACTCGCCCGCAATCTACAGTGGATTGCAGTTGCGGACGGCAAAGTGGGACCGAACCTGGCCATCGCCACGGCAATGTTCGGAATCCTCGCAGCGATCGTTCCGGGCGCATCGACACGATCGGCTATTTTTCTGATTGCCGCGGCCATCGCAGCCCTTTGTCTAATGGGTACCATTGCGTCGCTGGCGCTTGCCGTATTTCCAAGGCTGTCGGGTTCGAGCCGTTCGCTGGTCTTCTTCGGGGGTATTGCACAATACGATTGCGATACCTATGTACAAAGACTCGATCACGCAACAGCGGACGAGCTTTTCGACGATCTGGGTCGCCAGATTCACCGCAACGCGGAAATTGCACAGACAAAGCATCGTCACGTGCGCCGCGGTATGGCTTTCCTTTTCCTCAGCGTGATCCCCTGCCTGATCAGCGTCAGCTTGAACTATTCGCAACAAACCTGATCGAAACCAGCGGCGATCCTGTTTAGGAAGCCCTGCTTTTTTCTGGACGATGGCCGGCCTGTTCATGTTATCTATCCCGCCCAGCTACTCTGAGGAGAGACAAGAGCATGAATGACAACAAGCGCCGCAGACTGCATGTCACCTTTGTGGCCGTGACAAGCGTGTTTGGCCTGATGGCCTGCCAGGAGCACGTTACACCAACAAGCCAGGTGGCTGCGTTGACTAAGGAACAACTTGCCGGAGCCACATACAGCG
>PVMS01088588.1_pt1 | contig 19677 bp, 19 predicted proteins | sample 1853461 | NCBI WGS metagenome assembly PVMS01 (sample SAMN08582032, study PRJNA380276) | Marine sediment metagenome, whole genome shotgun sequencing project. | isolation source: ocean sediment barecode stripped | collected 2017 | reverse complement strand
TGGTGGTAATACTCTGACTTATACCGTTGAGGGTAGGGAACGATATCCGGTAAGGGTTAGATATGCCAGGGAATTTAGAGACAACCCCGATGATATCAAGGGAATTCTAATTCCTACTCCAACGGGGGTGCAGGTCCCATTGCAAGAACTGGCCGAATTACAGTATGATAGAGGCCCACAAAATATTAAAAGTGAAAATACTTTTCTAGTGAGCTATGTGATCTTTGACAAAGAAGATGAGTATGCGGAAGTAGATGTAATCGAAAATGCTCAGGTATATCTTAATTCAAAAATTGAAGATGGCACACTGGTAATTCCACCGGCCGTCAGTTATAAATTCGCAGGAAACTATGAAAACCAGATAAGGGCTTCCAAAAGACTGACCATTGTAATACCAATAAGCCTTTTGGCCATTATTTTTATTCTCTATTTCCAATTTGGAAAGTTACAGCCATCACTGATGGTCTTCTCTGGGATCTTTACGGCGATTGCCGGTGGGTTTTTGATGATTTGGTTATATGGTCAGGATTGGTTTATGGATTTCTCCATTTTGGGTGAGAACATGAGAGATCTGTTCCAGGTGGGGAAAATAAATCTGAGTGTAGCGGTTTGGGTAGGTTTTATTGCATTGTTCGGCATTGCCTCGGACAATGGAGTGTTAATGGGTACTTACCTAACACAAACCTTTGAAAGGGAGCAACCGCAAACTGTAGAAACCGTCCGAAAAGCCGTATTACATGCTGGACAACTAAGGATCCGGCCCGCCATGATGACCACTGCAACCACTTTAATAGCATTGCTTCCCATACTCACCTCCACCGGTAAAGGGGCCGAGATTATGGTACCCATGGCAATTCCCGCATTTGGAGGGATGATGCTTCAAAGTATTTCGGTGTTCATTGTTCCGGTACTGTACAGTATGTGGCAGGAATCCAGGGTTAAACACAAAGGAAATGAAAACTAAAATCATGAGAAAATTGACTATCATATTGGTTTGTTTGGCCCACTTTCAGGCCCTGTCCCAGGACCCGGTGGATCCCTACCTGATATTGGCTGCTGCCAACAACCCGGGACTAAAGGCCAGATTTAGTGATTTCATGGCCAGCTTGGAACTGATACCACAGGCCAAAGGGCTATCGGACCCAAAACTTTCCTTCGGTTATTTCATACAGCCGGTAGAAACTCGTGTTGGGCCACAAAGGGCTAGTCTGGCGTTAAGTCAATCGTTTCCCTGGTTCGGGACCCTCAAATCTAAGAAGAATGTAGCATGTCAAATTACTGAAGCTAAACTGATGGCATTCCAGGATGAAAAGCTCAAGTTGTTCACAGAGATAAGGGTAGCTTATAATGAGCTTTATTATTTGCATCAGGCGGTCCGGTTAACAGAGGAGAATATGCAGGTACTAAGTTCCTTCAAAGAGTTGGCCCGGGTGAATTTCGAAGGCGGTAAAACGGGATTCGTAAACGTTCTCCGGGTTGAAATGGAAGAAGAAGAACTAAGAGCTAAGCTTTCCTTTTTGCAGGACAGCCAAAGATCCGCTTTGGTGGCATTTGAAAACCAGCTGAATGCAAAAATTCAAACTCCAATGAAATTTTCGGAATCTTTGACATTGGTTCCATTAGGTAATCAGGGACAGGCACTGGCGGACAGTATGATTGCCAAAAACCTACAGCTTCAGGAATTGAAATACCAGGTACTGGCCAAGGAGGATCAAATTAAAGTGGCACAAATGATGTCACGACCGTCCTTCTCAGTTGGATTGAGTTACATTTTTGTAGATGAAAGAAGTGACGTTGAGCTATCAAATAATGGACGGAATGCTTGGTTATTTCCTCAGGTAGGAATGAGTATCCCCATTTTCCAAAAGAAATATCAAGCAATGCAAAATCAAGCCAGTCTGGAAAAAGAGCGTATCCAGTATCAACTAGAAGATAAAACCAATGAACTTTCTTCCCAATTGGAATTTTTAGTAAGGGACCATCTGGACGCTCAGAGAAGGAATGAGTTATACAGATACCTTCATGATCTGGCGAATCGATCATTATCACTTCTTCTTACAGAGTTTACCACCGGGCAAACAGATTTTGAGGAAGTTCTGAGAATGGAGCGAAAACTCCTGACTTATCAACTGGAACATGAAAAAGCCCGGGTTGACATAAACAATGCGGTATATAAAATCAATTACTTAGTAGGAAATGAAAAAGTACAATATTAAACAAATAGCTATAGGAGCCGGATTACTAATTACTGGTCTCCTCTTGGGTCGGGTATTATTCAATAATCCCTCTGGACCTGTCGATCATAAAGAGCATACTCATGAGTCAATAGCAGAAGTTTGGACCTGTGCTATGCATCCTCAAATTAGAGTAGATGGTCCTGGCAAATGCCCATTGTGCGGTATGGAATTGATACCGGTTAATTCCGGAAATAATGAATCAATAGGGATTGATCATGTGCAAATGACTGAATCTGCCATGAAACTAGCAGCTGTTCAAACGGTGACGGTGGGTAAATCCATTCCTCAAAAACAGGTGTACTTACCGGGCAGAATTGAGGCCGATGAGCGTAATATCACCACCGTCACCGCACACTTTAGTGGACGGGTAGAAAAATTGTTTGCTGATTTTACCGGTCAGTATATTAAAAGGGGGCAAAGGCTGGCCGTTTTATATTCTCCAGACCTGGTTACTGCACAAAAAGAGTTGTTTGAGGCCATAAAGTTTAAATCTACCAATCCATCTTTTTACCAAGCCGCCATTCAGAAACTAAAACTTTGGGAGCTAACCGACAGCCAAATCCAAAGTATTGAGGCTGGGGGCGAACCTCAATATAACTTCAGCATCTATGCCCCCAGGTCCGGGACTATACTTGCAAGAAAGATCTCCCAGGGAGAGCATGTAATGGACGGACAAGTGCTTTTTGTAATTGCTGATCTAAATCGATTATGGGTATTGTTCGATGCCTATGAAAGTGATTTACCTTGGATAAAGGTAGGTGATTCCATTTCATTTAAGGTACAATCGTTGCCCGGTGAGATATTTAATAGTTTAGTCACCTTCATAGATCCTGTAGTTAGTAATCAAACCAGGACTGCTTCCGTTCGGACGGAAATTATCAATGTGGACAACCGGCTTAAACCTAAAATGTTTGTTGAAGGCATCGTAAATGCAGAATTGACTGCGCTTAAGGAAACCATTATTATACCCAAGACAGCAGTACTCTGGACAGGAAAGAGGGCGGTGGTATATGTAAAAAAACCTGAATTTGAGAAACCCACTTTCCAATTCCGTGAAATTGAATTGGGCACGGATGCCGGAGAATATTATGTAGTAAACAAAGGATTGTCAGAAGGTGAAGAAATCGTCGCCAATGGAGTATTTAAGATCGACGGTGCCGCACAGCTTCAAGGTAAAGTCTCCATGATGAACCCTGCCGGTGGCAAGTCAGCTACCGGGCATCAACATTCTGTGGATATGCCAATGAATGAAACTGATGAAGAACCAAAATAAACATCAAGCAATGTGTAACCAGGATTAACTTATAAAATTCATCTAATATGAAAACGGTATCTATTAACTTTAGAGTATGAAACAACTTGTTTATCTGGTCATGGTGGCCGCATTCTTTTTGGGCTGTAAAAACGAAAAAAAGTCTTTGGCTGGAAGTTCGGTGGAAGATCCAAAAATTCCGGAAATAAACATGGAAGACCCTTTTTCCGAAACCTATCTAGTAGATAATATTAAACTAGTTGATTTACAGAATAATCCGGTAGATCTAAAGGCACTGGCTGGGAAAAAAATATTTCTGAACTTTTGGGCCACTTGGTGTAAGCCTTGCATTCTGGAAATGCCAAGTATCGAGCGTGCAGAGAAACTGCTTTTGGATGACGATTTCATTTTTCTGTTAGCTTCCGATGAAAGTGTTGGTCGAATAAACCGGTTTAAAGCCACTAAGGATTTTGATCTTCAATTTGTACGTTTGGAGACGCCATTTCCGGACATTGGCATATTGTCTTTGCCTACAACTTTAATAATCGATCCTGACGGGAAAATTGCTTTGAATCAAATTGGAGCTCTGGAATGGGATAACCCTGAGGTGCTCGAAAAACTTCGAAGAGTAACCTCTAAACAAGACCCCAACCAATAATAAGTTAACCGATTTCGATTTTTACATTATCAGTCAACGGATGCCCTACACAGGTGAGGACATAACCTTCATCTCTTTCAGAATCAGAAAGTCCTTCTTCCTCATCTAGTTTCACCTTACCTGAAAGCAATTTACCTCTGCATGCAGTACAAAGGCCGCTTTGACATGAATAAGGAAGGTCGATATCCTGATCCAGAGCAGTCTCAAGAATAGTGCTATCTGGCTCCACAGTAAATTTGTGCTCCTCACCGTCGTAAACAACTATAACCTCGCGAGTTTTGAGTTCGCCATCACCCTCCTCATCCTGTACCTTGTCAATTGTAGGAGTCACGAAACTTTCCTTAAACAGATTACCATCAGGAATGCCGAATTCAGCCAGAAAGGTTTCTACATTACGCATCATCCCTTCCGGGCCGCACATCATATATCGTGTATTGTCAAAACCCCAGTCCGGTATCCGCTGTAAAATTTCTTTTAACATTGTAGGATTCAATAACCCGGAAGGTCCCTGCCAGGTTAAAGGAGCCTCATCAAGAATATAAATGACATGAAAACGGCCTTCATTTTTTGCTTGAAGGTCTTCCAATTCATTCTTGAAAATGATCGAATGAATATTCCGATTGGCATAAATAAGAGAAATGATGCTATGTGGCTCCCTTTTCAGAATGGACTTGATGTGGGACATGAACGGAGTAATACCACTTCCCCCTGCGACCATAACCAGGTGTCTTTTATTTAATGGATCCATGTCAATAGTAAAATGACCCATTGGTTCCATAACCTTCAGCTCATCGTCTACCTTCAGGTGATCCGGAAGAAAATTTGACATCAATCCTCCATCCACACGTTTAACGGTAACAGCCAGATCTGGGTCAATTTCAGGGGCGGAGCAAAAACTATAAGAACGCCTGACTTCCTTACCCTCAATCTCCGCAATTAGCGCAAGAAACTGCCCAGGGCGATATTCCATGACTGGTTCTGGCTGGTGAAATACAATGGAAATTGCATTCTGTGTCTCTTGAATTATCTGCTTGACTTTTAGTCTGTAATAATGGTCATTCATGAATATCTGACTCTTCGCCGGGTCTTTGGTAATACCCGCGGTTTATGATGGTACAAAACTAATAAAATCTGCCTTTTACAGAACCCGATCAACCTTTTAAATAAATCGATTAAATGTATTAAAGTTTATTATTTTCCTATTTTTAGGCTTGAAAACAGCCTGATATAAATGAAATTAACTGAATTGACTGCCCTTTCTCCCCTTGACGGTCGTTACAGAACACAGACTGTCGATTTGGCTGACTACTTTTCAGAATTTGCGTTGATAAAATACCGTCTGATAATGGAGGTTAATTATTTCAAGGCCCTGACACAGATCCCGATATCTCCTTTGAATAAGTTTCCTAAAAATGGTTTACAAAAATTAGACTCCATTGTAGAATCCTTTGACAGTAAGTCGGCACGAAGGATCAAGACATTGGAAAAGACCACCAACCACGATGTGAAAGCAGTGGAATATTACCTAAAGGAACAATTCAATGGATTAGGGTTAAGCAGATATCAGGAATTCATTCATTTCGCTCTAACTTCCCAGGATATTAACAACACAGCCATTCCATTGTCTTTGAAAGATGCACACGCAGAAGTGATTGTACCCGCCCTAAAGCAACTACTAGTTACATTAAAGAAGCTTTCCAGGAAATGGAATCTGGTACCCATGTTGGCACATACTCATGGCCAGCCAGCTTCACCCACCCGTCTAGGCAAAGAGATTGATGTGTTCATTAATCGATTAAGCAGACAATTGGAAAGTTTGAATGGTATACCTATGGCGGCAAAGTTTGGGGGTGCTACCGGTAATTTTAATGCCCACGTAGTAGCTTTTCCTGAAGTGGATTGGGAAAAATTTTCTGACAAATGGTTAAAGTCCCTGGGGCTTCATCGCAGTAAACCTACCACCCAAATCGAGCATTACGACTATTTGGCAGCATACCTGGATAATATCAAGAGAATTAACACCGTACTAATTGATTTTTCCCAAGATATCTGGTTATATATTGCTAAGAATTACTTTACACAAAAACTCAAGACAGGCGAAGTTGGATCATCGACCATGCCTCATAAGGTCAACCCCATTGATTTTGAGAATGCAGAAGGTAATTTCGGAATGTCCACTGCATTGTGTAATCATCTATCTTCTAAATTGCCAATAAGCCGTTTACAAAGAGATCTTACAGATTCAACAGTACTTCGTAATCTGGGTGTTCTACTGGGATACACTTTATTGGGTATTAATTCACTTTCAAAAGGTTGTGGTAAACTTCAGTTGAATAAAAACGCTATTAACCAAGATTTGGAGAATAACTGGGCGGTAGTTGGAGAGGCTATTCAAACAATCCTTCGAAGAGAAGGCTATCCCAGACCTTATGAAATGCTGAAAGAACTTACCCGCAATAACCAAAAAATCTCCAAAGACCTTCTTTGGGATTTTATTGAAGGATTAAAGATATCAACTTCTGTCAAAGAGGAATTAAGAGAGATTACCCCCTTTAACTACACCGGAATCTAAGGCCCCACGTAATCACCGCTTTTGTGCCGGCAATCATCGATTTTCTTTCGGAGCCCGGACTTCCAAAAAGGACCGTTACGGAACATTAGGGAAACATTTACTCCAAAGTTATGAAACCCCCGTTGCACCTCACTCTTATACCCAGGTTGGCCCTTTAGTGTAACCAGATATTCAAATCCTTTTGATCTGGTAATCTCAATCACACAAGGATTCCCATAACTGGTGTTTTGTGTATCTTTTTTAATAAGGTATCGTACTTTTTTGCTTTTCGATTTCTTATGAGAGTTTCTGGTCTTTTTATCAAAATCGGTGTTGGAGGTACTTTCAGGAGGGGCATCCTGACTTAATGCTGGCTCCAAAGCCAACATGCAAAACAGTAGTAAATACCATCTTATCATTGATCCGCAAATTACAAACTAAATTTAAACAATCTCTCAGTGTTTTGCGATCGCAAGCGAATAGGTTGCCCGCTGTTTTTGGTATATTTGGCCAATGCTCTTCATATGAAGCACTTAATTAGCCTGGCCATACAGCATATCCCTCGTAAGTACCTTCAACTATTTGGTCACTTCATAGCCAGGGGTCTTTCCATATTTTACTTAGGCAATGGGGTCCAATGTCCAATTTGTGACCACCAATATGGCAAATTCCTGCCTTATGGAAGGAAAGCCAGAGAAAATTCACTATGTCCCAATTGTTTGGCTTTGGAACGTCACCGGTTACTTTGGGTTTATCTAAAAAACAAAACCTCTTTGTTCAATCGAGCGCAGCGTTTATTACATATTGCCCCGGAATATTGTTTCATTGACCGGTTTGAGTCTCTGAATCATTTGGATTACGTCACCGCAGACATCGAATCTCCTTTGGCAAAGGTTAAAATGGATATTCATCAGATGCCTTTTGAGGACAACTCCTTTGACTGTGTACTTTGCAATCACGTAATGGAGCATCTGACGGATGACCGGCGGGCAATGAAAGAAATTATCAGGGTATTAAAACCCGGAGGATGGGCCATAATCCAGGTTCCCTTTTTCCCTCCGGTACCAGAAAATACTTTTGAGGATCCTGATATCACTTCACCTGGTGATAGGATGAAACAGTTTGGCCAAAAAGATCACATACGTCTTTATGGAAAGGACTATAAAGAACGTTTAGAAAACTGTGGATTTCAGGTTGTTGAGGACCATTATGTTGACACACTTCCAGCTGACATTTTTAAAAAGTTTGCCCTTTCAAAGGAGGCCATTTACTTCTGTAGTAAGATTTAGAGCATTTAGAAGCCCACTTTTTCCCTTAGCACATAATCTCTGGGCCGGGAGGAGCTTTGAGTAAGTAACTCACTGAGAAATCCTGCAAGAAACAGTTGAACACCTATTATTAGTGCTACTAACGCTAAAAAGAATAGTGGCTGGTCCACTATATCTCGGGGCGGAGCTTGTTTTAATAGCCACCAGTAGTAAAGTTTTTCTCCAATAATCCAAAGAGTAATCATAAAACCACCTAAAAAGGAGATGGTACCAAAAGCCCCAAAAAAATGCATGGGCCTTTTTTTGAATTTCGATACAAAAGTAATTGATAGCAGATCCAGAAACCCTCTGATAAACCGTTCAAATCCAAACTTGGTTACACCATACTTCCTGGGATGGTGCTTAACTTGCTTTTCTCCAATATAATTGAAACCACTCCATTTGGCTATCACCGGAATGTAACGATGCATTTCACCATAAATAGAAATTTGCTTTATGACATCAGAGCGGTAAGCTTTGAATCCGCAGTTGAAGTCATGTAGTTTGATACCTGAAATAAGACGGGTAGTCCAGTTGAATAATTTAGAAGGGATAGTCTTAGTAATTGGGTCTTTTCTCTTTTTTTTCCACCCTGAAACTAAGTCGAATTTATTCCTTATCATCATTTCATACATTGAAGGAATCTCTTCGGGGTCATCTTGCAGGTCGGCATCCATGGTAAAAACCACATCTCCTAACGCGTGCTCAAAACCTACACTTAAAGCAGCTGACTTGCCGTAGTTTCTTGAAAGTCTTATACCTTTAATAGCAGTATCTTGTGCCACGAGATTTATTATGATATCCCAGCTTTGATCGTTGCTTCCGTCGTCAATTAGAATCAACTCGTATTGAAACCCATGCGTGACCATGACTTCATGGATCCACTGATACAATTCTTCAAGTGAATCTTCCTCATTAAATACAGGGACCACCAAAGAAATATCCAAGCCTTCTCTCATCTAGATTACTTCGTCGGGATTGCGTTTCTTTATAATTGCACCGGTTATTAGGGATATAATGCCATAGATAATTATACTCACGAAATAAGTCTTTATTATACCGCCTATGGTGTATTGGTTAGCCATTTGTGATTCTGCTTTTTCCAAGGCCTGATCAATGTCATCAACAGGGACGTTAAAACGTTCCATCATGGCCTCTGTATTTTCAATAGTAGCATTTGTTACTAATTCAACTAATTCAGTGTCGATTACATTAAAGAGAAGGAAGTTAAAAGTCTGATTTACTAGGCCTGCCACCAATAAAAGTACCAGAGAATAAATAAACGCAAGTTTGAAAGAGAGGAACCCCCCTGACTCCTTGCGATATCCAATGCCGAAAACTATAACCAGTAAAAGGAAAAAAAATAGAATCGAGAGCCCTAACCACATGTTTGCCAGCAACTTCGCATTAATGAAGTAGATTAGCAGAATGATAATAATCCCAATTAATCCAAGGACCAGCCCTGATCTTGCAGCTGATTTTGCCAGATTATTATTTATTTTGTCCACAATTGAAATTAGTTAGTCTTTAGTGGTTATTTCCGTAGTACAGCGGCTATCAAGATAGTTAAAAATAGACCAATCACCAGTTTTTTCCAAAATTCATCTATGGCCACTATATACGCTGTTGTATGGTTCATTTTGGTTATTTGTTCGTCATACAATTCTGCTCCCAGCTGTTCTATGAACCGCTCTTTGCTAGATTCCAGCAGTTGTATGCGATCTTGAATATAGCCTTCCAGAATGTTGGGGTCAGCCAGAGTCATAAAGATATAGATGAACAGTGCCACGCCTAAAGCCATAATAAAGTAGGTAACAAACCCACTTGACATGCCTTGCCAAAAACGCAATTCACCATTATTGTAGTTGGCTTTAAAATCCTTCATGGCAAAAAATACCATCAAAGGAATCAGTAAAAAACCGAAGTCCCAGGGTCTACCCACTACCAGTGGATTGTTTCCCATAAAATATAGCAACAGAAACAGTGTGCCATATAGAAATATACCAATAAGGGCGTAACGTAAAGGTATCCTGATCAAAGGATGTCCCATAATTCCAATCATGAACTGTCAGTTTAGTATTAGATCGCTATCCAGCAGTACCTTACCGTTGTTGAAAACTGCTACTGCTTTTCCAGTAAGTTCCTTTCCGAAATTAGGTGAATTACGCGACTTGGACTGATTGCTCTGCTCATCGAATAGCCATTTCTTTGCGGGATCAAACAAAGTAAGCACCGCCTTCTGACCTTTTCGAATAGCAGGAACCTCTAGTCCCAATAATTTTCTGGGTTGATAGGTGATTTTCTCCATTAAAAGACCCTCATCCACCTCTTTGCTTATCTCCTGAAGCATCGACCCCAGTTCCTGTATCCCCATCATTCCGAAAGAGGCCAGGTCAAACTCCAACTTTTTACCTTCTTCATCCTCGGGTCGATGATCCGATACCATAACATCGATGGTGCCATCCTTTAAACCATTGATTAATGCTTTTATGGTTTTAGGTCCGCGCAACGGTGGATTGACTTTATAGTTGGTATCAAAGTCTGCCAGCTTACTATCGTCTAATAAAAGTTGGTGAGCTGCCACATCACAGGTGACCTTCAACCCTTTCTTCTTGGCTGTTTTGATCATTACCAAGGATTCTTGTGAAGATACATTTGCGAAATGCAGCCTGCCACCATAATATTCCAGCAAAGCCAAGTCCCGGGCCACCATCAGCTCTTCTGACAATTTTGGTATACCGGGAATTCCTAACATGGTACTCTGCAGGCCTTCGTTCATGTGTCCGAATGTAGACAACATCTTGTCCTCCGCCCGATTGATTAAAAGGCCGTTAAACTTTTGCAAATATTGTAAGGCTTTACCAAATACATCGGTATGCCACAAGGGTTCTATACCATCACTAAAGGCAACCACTCCAGCATGATGGAGGTCAATCATTTCAGTCAATTCCGTTCCTTTGGTGCCTATAGTGACCGCCCCAATCACGTGTATTTGAGTCAGACTATATTGATTCCCTGAACGCAAATAACTTACCTCATTTTTGGAGGCCACTACAGGCAAGGTATTGGGTTGTACTACTACATCTGTAAATCCTCCATGTGCCGCCGCTAACCGCCCACTTTGGAGGTCCTCTTTAGTCTCTTCTCCGGGGTCACAAAAATGCGACCGCATATCACACCAACCTATGGATAATTTGAGGCCACGGGCATCAATCACTTTGGGAGCGGAAATACTGCGGGTAGTTATTTCTGTGATAACACCATTCTTGATCAAGACATTTCTCCGCTTATTGTGTAATTCGGAAGGCCTATCTATTATATCGACGGATTTGATCAGGATTTCCATTATCGGTGCGTAAATTAGTAAATTCGTCGCTTTATTTTAGAAATCTTATTAACAAAACTTCCATCACCAAAAATATAAGTGCCAAAAATACCGCATATTTCCACAGAGGGAGACCTGATCGGGCCTGTAAAATTCTCTCGGTGAATTGATCAAAACTTTCCTCATCCAATATCGAAACATAGCTGCTTTCGAGCATGCCGGTCAACTCTTTTTCTGTGTATTGATCAAGTAGTGATTCTCGCCGATTATTATTGTAAGAAATGACTTCCAATAATCCTGCTGGAGATCTCAAATAGTAAAAACCCGGTCTGATCACATCTGATGGCACCTCCAAATAGAGATCGCGTCCCAAAGTCCGCTGATCAGGGATAATCTCTTCATCTCCATTGGACATAGTAAATAGTTCATTCCCATTTAAGGAGTCTAAAGTCAACTTGATCACCTGTTCATCTGTGGTAAAGTACATTTTCCGGTCAAATGCCTTACTGAGCGCAGCAATCTTGTACATAACTGGAACAAAAATTGCGTGTTGAGGTAGTGAGGTGTATTCTTGTATTAATGGCGTGGCGAAAAGATAGACCTGACCACGATAATCTGATGACAAGTAAGGTACTCCGTTTTTAGCTACCAGTAAATTATCACCCCTTTGGGAATTCCACTTGATGGTATGCTTAACCCGGGGCATGGAAATTGACTGTATCCCCTGGTCTTCAAAAATATCTCTGAAAAATGGGTGTTGAATTGAAGGCGCTTCCAAAGGAACCCAGGAACTATCTTTATTTAATGCCAAATTGGCGAAAGGGGCTAAATTTTTGATTTCAGAGAGGTCCGGATCAGTGCCAGGAATAACCAGTAAGTGGCCCCCGGACTTTGTTTGGGCCACCAAACGGTTAATTAGTGAACCTGGTAGTTTATTTATGGAGTTTATTACTATAAGATCTGCCTGTCCAACACTGGTATAGTCAAGGTTATTGATATGGTAACTTTCGAAATCAAACAGCTTAGTATTTGCATAGACCTTAGCCACCGAAGTTGAGCTTGGATCACTTTTAATTTCCAACACCGAAACTCGTTGTGAAAGGTTCAAATTAAAGTAGAAATCATTATCAAATGCTACCGGAAATTCTTCAAAGCTCAATTTCGCGGGGTTGTTCCCTTCCAAAGGAAAATTTAAGTTGATTGTAGTAATGCCCGAACCTGCTGCAGGAAGGTCAATGCCGGCATTGGCAATTTGCTTATCATTGATTGTCAAGCTAATTACCAAATTTTTTACTGCTTGATCACCGGTGTTACGCATTCGTATCTCGATACTGTTTTGATCATTAGCAACCAAGAAAGGGTTCTTTAGATAAACTGAATCAATAAACACATTTGCGGTATTATTAAATATCAGGGGTACAAAAAAATAATTTTGTGTTGAATCTCCTGAAAATGTCTGTATATCAGTAAAAGTTGACATTTGAAAATCCGAAATAAAATACCAATCTGCTTTGGCCGAGGATGATTGTGAATTCAAGCGGTTCCAGATATCGGTAAAGCTTCTTTGTACTCCCATTTGCTCAACTTCTGTTAGCAGATCCAGGATCTCATCCTTGGTACGAAATACTCTTAAAGGTGAAGAAAAGTCATTAGTGAGGAGTTTGTACCTGGTTTCTCTGGGATACAAATGTATTATACGCTCAGCCCTTTGGATAGCTTGATCGAAAGCGCTCAAATTGTTGGCCACCTCATTACCCATACTCAGCGAATTATCCAGGTATATATAAACCAGGCCTTGTTGGGTTTCTAATTCCTTGCTGGGAATAAATGGCTGTGCAAATGCAATTACTAGAAAAAGCAGAAATAGCAACCTGGAGGCCAATATAAGCAAGTGCTTTACCCTTTGTCTGGCACTTTTAGATTCTTTTACCTGTTGTAGGAATTTACTATTGGAAAAATAAACCCGTTTGGTCTGGCGAAAGTTAAACAGGTGAATGATCACAGGAATACTCAACGCCATCAATCCATATAAGAACTGGGGCTGTAAAAAACTCATTATTCAAAGTTAGTAAACCAAAATGTATTTAAACATACACTATACTCCTGGCAACTGTGGTAATTTTATTTCCTTAGAAATTTTCTAACTTAATGAGGTACAGCAAAATCTCAAAAACCATGCAATCTCCAAGATCATACAACGACCTTATACAGCCGGTCAAACTGGCCATTTTCCAAGAATTACCCCAAAAAGAGCCTCAGCACGCTAAGGTGTTGAATACTGATCTGGTGATTATCCGGTATGGGGATCAGGTTAGTGTATTATACGGAAGATGCTTACATAGGGGTGCCCTATTGAGTGATGGGTTTATTGACGGGGAAAACCTGATATGTGGATTGCACAACTGGGATTACCGAATTGATACGGGTGTCAGTGAGTATGCACCAAATGAAATTCTGCACAAGTTTCAGGAAGTAATACATCAGGGAGAGGTATTTGTGGGCGAGGAAGAAGTCGCTGAATTTGAAAAACTTGTACCCTCTCGGTTCAAACCGGACCAGTACCTTGGAAACTATTTGGACACGCATCCGGAAAATACAGAGCCTTATACTTTATATATCAAGCACCTCGCACAACATGGCCTTACCCAATATGGCCATCATGGAGCCACCGCCGCCATGGGTGTTGACCGCGATACACTTCCGAAATGGGAGAATATCCAGTTCTTGCCTGCCCAGATGGCCAGAAAGCCGCTACTGGATGAAGACGAGGTTGCTACAAAAGTGGTTTTAGGCCCAGGAGCAGATAAACCCTTGACCTTAGAAATACCACTATTTGTTTCAGATATGTCTTTTGGGGCGCTTAGCAAAGAAGCTAAGATAGCCCTGTCAAAGGGGGCGGAAATGTCAGGAACAGGGATCTGTTCGGGTGAGGGTGGCATGTTACCGGAGGAACAGCAGAACAATTCAAGATATTTTTATGAATTGGCGTCCGCAAGATTTGGTTTTGAATGGGAAAAGCTACAAAAAGTACAAGCGTTCCACTTCAAGGGGGGACAGGGCGCCAAGGTGGGTACCGGGGGGCATTTGCCAGGTCATAAGGTCACCAAAGAAATTGCAGAGGTAAGAGGCCTCGAAATAGGACAAACTGCTATTAGTCCTGCCACCTTTAGCAATGATCTTCATACCGCTGAGGACTTCAAAGCTTTTGGAGATGAAGTAAGATCGGTTACGGGCGGTATCCCGGTGGGATTTAAATTAGCTGCCAGTCATATTGAAGAGGACATTGATTTTGCTTTGGAAGCCGGTGCGGACTACATCATATTAGATGGTCGTGGAGGTGGCACTGGAGCAGCCCCTATAATTTTAAGAAATCATATTTGTGTACCCACTATCCCCGCGCTGTCTCGAGCAAGGAGGCATCTTGACAAACAAGGTGCTGTAAATGTGAGCCTGATCATTACTGGAGGGTTGAGAGTTCCCAGTGATTTTATTAAGGCCCTGGCATTAGGAGCTGATGCTGTTGCTGTTTCCAATTCGGCATTACAAGCAATCGGTTGTTTGGGCATGCGGGCATGTCATACAAATAATTGCCCGGTGGGAATTGCCACCCAAAAAGAAAGTCTTCGGAATCGTCTGATCATTGACCAGTCAGCTAAGCAGTTGTACAACTTTTTTAGCGCCTGTAAAGAACTATTAGAAGTGGCTACCCGCTCCATGGGATATGACAACATTAACAAACTAAACCCAGGGGACCTCAGTACTTTTCACTACGATATGCATCGATTAACCAGTATTAGTTATGCCGGTGTAACATTTTAACAAACTTTTAATATGACTCATCCCACAAACCAACTATCTTGGCATAAAGTCCTCGGTTCTGCTAAAGAGCTTCCGGAAGGACGCGTCACCACCGTTACCGCTGGTCATACCAACGTCTGTCTCACCCACTTTAAGGGTAAATTCTGTGGCCTTGACAACCGATGCCCCCATCAAGGAGGTCCACTTGGAGAAGGATCTATTGAAAATGGCCTTTTGAGATGTCCCTGGCATGGTTGGGATTTCGATCCGCACACCGGACAAAGCCCCGGGGGGCATGACGACAGTATCGTGATCTTTCCTGTAGAAATACGAGAGGATGGTGTTTACGTAGGTGTGGAGGAAGAGGAGACGCACGAAAAAAACGGTTGCCGACATCATGGTGGAAACTATGATAAAATGGGGCGTGGACACAGTTTTTGGTATGGTTGGTCATTCCAATCTCGGGCTGGCTGATGCCTTGCGCAGACAGGAATTGAAAGGCAATCTTAAGTACTATGGAATCCGGCACGAAGGGGCCGGTGCCTTCGCGGCCAGTGCGTATGCTAAACTAACTGGAAAACCTGCGGCTTGTTTTGCCATCGCTGGTCCGGGAGCAACAAACATGTATACAGGTCTTTGGGACGCTAAAGTAGATCGGGTACCTATTTTGGCATTGACCGGTCAGGTTGACACCCAAGTAGTAGGGACCGGTGCTTTTCAGGAGGTTGATTTAAAAGCTGCTTTTGAAACAGTTGCTGAATTTAACCACGTAGTGCAGCACAGCAGCAGACATGCGGAACTTATGGCGATGGCAATTAAGTCCGCATTGTTGAAGCGAGACGTTTCCCATTTAACTTTTCCGGATGAGGTACAGGTTCTAAAAGCTCCAAAGGGGGTCAGGGTCCGAGGTCCGGAAGGTCGAATCACCGGAATGGAGATCAGCCCACCAAAAGCAGCCTTGGACCAGGCAATTGGCCTGTTAAATAACAGTCGAAGGCCGGTAATAATCGTTGGACATGGTGCGCGGTTCAGTATGGATAAAATCGTGAATTTTGCAGAAAAACTAAATGCACCGGTACTTACGACATTTAAAGGAAAGGGGCTCATCCCTGACTCGCATCCTTTGGGTTGTGGTGTACTGGGTCGAAGTGGAACCCCTATTGCCAGTTGGTTTATGAACGAAGCCGATCTTCTTTGTGTATTCGGAGCCTCATTTTCTAACCACACCGGAATCACGCCTAAGATCCCTACCATTCAAATCGACTTTGATGCAGAAGCATTGAGTAAGTTTAATCCAGTAACCGTCGCTCTTTGGGGTGAAATTGGGGTTACCGTCGATCTTTTAATCCAATCCACAGGGGAAAGACCCGATCCGGTTGATCAGCGCCAGGAAGTAGCCATTCGCTGGGAAATATGGAAAAAGGAAAAGGCCAAGCGTTTAAAAGAAGATACGGGTAATGGGATAAGTTCAATTGCAGTTTTTGAGGCTATGAACCGCCATGTCCCAAATAATGCCGTCATCGCTGTGGACGTTGGGAACAACACTTATAGTTTTGGGCGGTATTTTGAAACTTCCCAACAAAGTATATTAATGTCTGGCTATTTGGGATCCATCGGATTTGGATTTCCTGCTGCAATAGGCGCCTGGAGTGCAGAACCGAACCGGCCAATTTTTGCAGTGGCCGGAGATGGTGGTTTTACGCAGTACCTCGGAGACTTCACCACCGCGGTAAAGTACAAGATGCCAATTAAATTGATACTTTTAAATAATTCAGAACTTGGAAAAATATCAAAAGAACAGCGTGGTGGAGAGTTTGAGGTCTGGCAAACATCCCTTCATAACCCCCATTATGCTGATTACGCAGTTAATTGCGGAGGCTTCGGCATAAGAGTGAAAGAAAAGGAGAGGTTGGATGATGCAATTCTAGAGGCCATGGCATATCCAGGGCCGGCTATTGTTGAGATCATAACAGATGTGGGCCTAATATAGTATAGTAATTGGAGTGAATACAGAGATAGGGAAACTAATGTTCACCCCTATTTGTTTATTTAATTTATTATCTTGATTTGATATTTGCATATATTGGATTTTATTGAATTAAACCAGAGATTATTCATACCGACAACTAACTTTTTACCTTTGCATGAACTTGATAGAAGCCACTTTAAGTAAGCTTTCCAACATCCGGTTTTACTTGAGGAATTTAGATGAAGCACTTTATAGAGAGCCTCTGGAAATATTGTCATTCGCCAGTATTGGTGAACATACCAGACATGTATTAGAATTTTATCAATGTTTGTTACAAGAGAGTATTGACGGTGCGGTCAATTATGATCAGCGAATAAGAAACAAATTAATTCAGGAAGACCCTACAGCAGCTAGTAACTTCCTTTCCAACATTATAAGATCTCTAAGGGCTATTAACGTTAATCAACCACTTAACTTAGAAATTTGTTATGATTCAGATCAAGAGGTAACCAACATTGTAGAAACCTCGTTGGAAAGAGAACTGGTTTACAACCTGGAACATGTGATTCATCATCTTGCTATAATAAAAATCGGAATATCTGTCATTGCTCCCGGGATGAATCTTCCCGATGGCTTTGGGGTTGCACCAAGTACCTTGCGATTTAGGAGAAATTCATGTGCACAGTAACTTATATACCCCGGGGGGACCATAAATTTATATTGACTTCCAACCGGGACGAAAACCAGCGGAGAACTACCTCATTATTAGGAACCCGGTTGGTGGGCACCGAGCAAGTATTGTTTCCGGTAGACCCAATTTCTGGTGGTAGCTGGATCGCAATATCACAATCCAGTCGCGTGGCGTGTATTTTGAATGGTGCTTTCGAAAAGCACCTCCATATTCCGCCATATAAACGGAGTCGTGGGTTGATACTACTGGATTTCTTTAAGACCTCAGGAATTACTCAGTTTATAGCACAATGGGAATTCGAAGGTGTCGAACCCTTTACTATGATAATGTACCAACGAGATTTGTTAGTAGAATTTCGGTGGGATGGAGTTCAAAAACATTCCAAGCAAATATCTTTAGACGAACCCCATATTTGGAGCTCCAGCACTTTGTACAACCAACACACCAGAACCAAAAGAAGCGCTTGGTTTGCAAATTGGTATAAGCAAACCCAGGAACCCAATTTTGAAAAACTGATGCAATTCCATAGGTATGGAGGAGAACCAGATCCGGCTAATGGTCTAGTAATGAATCGCGATAATAAAGTACAAACACTGAGTATTACTGGTATTGAAAAGGGGAACTCTACCGCGGTCCTTCACCATCATAATCTAATAACAAACACCACCGCTAAACGTTGTATTGACTTTTCTCAAGATGAAATTATGGAATCGATTTAGATCCAGCAATTTCCTAATTAAGTTATCCAACTGGGAATACTGGCCATTTGAAGTAATATATGCTCCAGTTTTTGTCTACTGGCTATATTTATCGCTAAAGGCCCGCTCACTGTTTTTCTTTAGTGCGGCAAACCCGGGAATTGAGACTGGAGGTCTTATCGGTGAATCGAAAATTAAAATACTTCAGAAGGTTCCAGCTCAGTATCTTCCAAAAACGGTGTATATCAGCCAAGGCGAATCGATGATTACCATGCTTAACAAACTTCACATGGCCGATATACAATTTCCCTTGATAGCAAAACCCGATATCGGGTCCAGAGGGCTTCTTGTAAAAAAGATAAAGGATAAAACTGAATTGATAACGTATTGAAGCTCCAAGCATGTAGACTTTCTTTTACAGGAATACATCTCCTATCCTATGGAAATAAGTATACTTTACTATCGATTTCCCAATGAAACTACTGGAGTAATTTCATCAGTCACCATTAAACGATACTTGAGCATACAGGGCGATGGAAAATCTACCGTGTTGGAATTGATTAAAGGATTTGACCGTGCTAAACTGCAACTAAGTACACTCATGGTCAGTCATAAGCATATCATGGATGATGTTCCTGAAAATGGGGAAACCATAGAGTTAGTACCCATTGGAAACCATTGCCGGGGAGCCGCCTTTTATAATGGCAATCATCTTATCGATAAGTCCCTAACTACTACTTTCGACCAAATTAGTCACCAGTTAGACGGCATTTATTTCGGAAGATTTGATATCAAATGCAAAGACATAGAAAATCTGCGACGAGGTAAAAAACTTAAGATCCTGGAAATAAATGGCGTGGGGGCCGAACCAGCGCACATATATGACCCAGATTACCCGCTGTTTCTAGCCTTCAAGGACCTACTTAGCCAATGGAAGATAATATACCAAATCAGTTTGTTCAATCGTCGCCAGGGTACAAATTTTATGTCGTTTCCTGAGGCCTGTGAAACCGTGGCCAGTCTGTTTACCTACAGACGATTGGTTCGGGGAGAATAGCCCACACCGATTAACGAACACCGAATGTCGAACACCGATTAACGAATGCCGAATGCCGAACGCCGAACGTCGAACGCGCCGGGCAATATTTTAAAAATCGAAGTTCGTTAATCGGTGTTAGATATTGGTAATCG
>PVMS01144490.1_pt1 | contig 19713 bp, 20 predicted proteins | sample 1853461 | NCBI WGS metagenome assembly PVMS01 (sample SAMN08582032, study PRJNA380276) | Marine sediment metagenome, whole genome shotgun sequencing project. | isolation source: ocean sediment barecode stripped | collected 2017 | reverse complement strand
GGGCGCGTTAAATGTTCATGACCTGCTTCGCGCAGGCGTCATGTGAACGTGCAGGCATCTCAAGCAAGTCTGCTTGCAACGTCATCAGCAAGCCGGCATGCCGGACCACAAACACCCGGGATCGACTCAGCGACCACCGGCACGAATTCCCTGTGAATTTTCAACATTACACAACGACTGCAGTGCTGCTGGTTGGCGCGATCGCCAGCGGATTGCTGGTTTACCAAAGCGACCCCGAACAGGAAGACTCTGATACCAGGCCGAGACTGGGAATCGGCTACTACATGAATGAAGCCGAAGTTATAGGCACCGGTGACGATGGCCAGACCATTTATCGCGTGAGGGCGCATACAGCCTCGCAAAATCTGCACGATGGCGCGATCGATATGGAAGAGATCAATATGATCTATGACCCGATTACCTCTACTCCATGGGATCTGCGAGCCAATACCGGGCGAATTCCGCCGGATGATAATATTATTGAACTCAGTGGTAACGTGGTTGCCGTGAGCAGAGAATCCGACGGACCGTCCACAACGATTCGAACCGATTATCTCGAAATCAACCCGGACACCTATGTTGCCCAGACGCAGAGAGACGTGACAATTGAATATGCCGGCAAAAGGATCTTTGCAACCGGTTTACGCGCGTATTTTAAGGAAGACAGGCTACAGCTCATTTCAAATGTCAAAGGCAAGTTTAATCCATAGAACAGCCCGCAACTTTATTGCGGTCTTATTGATTTTCCCCGCGCTCGTCGCGTGGCCGCAAGATACCGACTTCGGCATAGAAACATCGTTGCCAATCACACTCAATGCGGACTCGTCAGAATTCGACCGACGGAACGACAAACTTCTGTTTCGCGGCCTGCATATCACACAGGGTGTGCTGGAAATTCAAGCCGACGAAGGTCGTGCCTCCCGCCTCGATTTCGAAAACAGCCTCTGGGAATTCTCAGGTAACGTGATCATTAATGGCGAAGGAACCATCGCTTACTGCGATGAGGCTGAAATTACTTTCAAAGACCACGAACTGAAAAACGCAGTAATGCACGGAGCCCCTGCCCGTTTTGAACAAGTGCAGCAGGACGACGGGAGCCTGACCCAGGGCCATGCAAACACGATGGAATATGACCTTGTCACCAGCGTCATCAGCATGATTGATGACGCCTGGTTGAGCGACGGAGCGAACGAAGTATCGGGCGCGAGAATCAGCTACGACCTGACCAGGGAATACATCATTGCCGATGCTGATGACGACGGTCAGATTCGAATGAAAATTAATCCGCCTGAAAAGGAACAATCTGAAGGAAGCATTGATTGAGTATTTTAAGCGCAGAACATCTATCCAAAAAGTTCAAGTTCCGGCAGGTTGTCAAAGACATTTCCGTGGAAATTTGCAGCGGCGAAGTCGTCGGCTTACTCGGGCGTAACGGCGCCGGAAAAACCACTGCGTTTTACATGATCGTCGGCCTTATTTCCGCGGACGAGGGGCGCATCATGCTTGATGGCATTGACCTCACACACATGCCCATGCACCGGCGTGCGCGCCTGGGTCTTGGCTATCTGCCACAGGAAGCATCCATATTTCGGAAATTAACCGTCGAAAAAAACATCATGGCAATTCTGCAGACTCGAACAGAGTTGACGCGCGCTGAACAGGAAAGAATCCTTGAAGAGGTTCTCGATGAACTGCATGTGAACCATGTCCGCAATAGCCTGGGAATGAGCCTTTCCGGCGGTGAACGCAGGCGCGTAGAGATAGCCCGTGCACTTGCCGCTGAACCACGTTTTGTATTGCTGGATGAACCTTTTGCCGGTGTAGACCCTATCTCGGTTCTGGATATTCAGCGGATCATTCGGCATCTGACTGCAAGAGATATCGGGGTACTGATAACCGATCACAATGTTCGCGAGACACTGGACATCTGCGGTCGCGCTTACATCCTCAATGACGGCACAATGATCGCCGAGGGAACGCCGGATGAAATTCTCAACAATCAGCATGTTCGCGAGGTTTACCTGGGTGAAAACTTCAGCCTCTGAATCCGGCATTGTTTTCAATATATATGTGTTAGCCAGCGCTGCATGATGAAACCTTCCCTCCAGTTGAAACTGGGTCAGCAGCTGACCATGACGCCTCAGCTGCAGCAGGCCATCCGGCTGCTGCAAATGCCGGTACTGGAGCTGAACACTCAGCTACAGGAAGCGCTGGCCGAAAATGTCATGCTGGAGCTCGAAGAGCCGGTAGAAAATGCCACGGATGCCGATGACAGTCCTGCCGATGACATGGGCGGGGAATTAACAGCGGCAGCACCGGAAGAATCCTCCGTTTCCAGCCGCGATGCTGAAGACTCAAATCTCTGGAGCGACGTCGCCTCAGGCAGCGGGCGCGGCGACACCTGGTCAGATGACTCGCGGCGACCCGAGCTGGCTGATCGCAGCGACGAAACTCTGCGCGAGCATCTTTTGTGGCAGTTGGAAATGGAACATTTCACGCCGCGAGAGGTTGTGATCGGTCACGCCATTGTTGACTCTGTCAATGAAGATGGATACCTGACGGAATCTCTCGACAATATTCAACTCATATTGTCCGACGAAGCCCAATTTACACTTGCGGAAATCGAACAGACACTGACCAAGATCCAGGAGCTGGATCCAATCGGCGTTGGAGCCCGGGATCTGGCTGAATGCATTCAACTGCAGCTCGGGCAACTCGATGACGAAGAACATGGCCGGGACCTTGGCATGGCCATCGCAGCCTCTCACCTTGAACTCGTGGCCGAACACGACTACGCGACACTACGGCGGCAGCTGGGTGTTTCCGATGAAGATCTCGACACGGCCCTGGCCCTGGTCCGCTCCTGCCACCCACGCCCCGGCGGCGCGATTCAGCAGTCCACCGCGGAATACGTGATCCCGGACGTTTATGTCCGCAAGCAGGACGGTCAATGGGTGGTCGATGTCAATCGGTCTGTGGCGCCACGATTACGCGTCAACCAGACTTATGCTGACCTGCTGCGTGGCAATGGCGAACACGCCACACTGCGGTCCCAGCTGCAAGAAGCACGCTGGCTGGTACGAAGTCTGGAAATTCGCAACGAAACCCTTATAAAAGTTGCCAAATGTATTATCGACCGGCAGATCGCATTCCTGGAAATCGGCGAAGAAGCGATGAAACCCATGGTTTTGCGGGATGTCGCAGAAGCTGTGCAGATGCACGAATCAACGATATCCCGCGTTACAGCAAACAAATACATGCATACACCCAGGGGTGTCATCGATTTTCGATATTTTTTCTCCAGCCAACTGGCCAGTGACGACGGAGCCAGCGAGTCATCTACTGCCATACGCGCGAAAATCCGCCGCCTTATCGGCTCGGAGAATCCTCAAAAACCATATAGTGACAACAAACTTACGGCACTATTAGCTGACGAAGGCACTAAAGTTGCCCGACGAACAGTGGCAAAATACAGGGAGGCCATGCAAATCGCCCCGTCGAACGAGCGCAAGCACAAGCCAATGCGATAAGTAGTCGGCTCGACATACAGCCGACACCACATAGCAAAAAGGAGAAATATTTCATGCAACTCAATTTAACCGGTCACCATGTGGAAATTACTGCGCCACTTAGAGAATACGTCAATAACAAACTGAACCGGATAGAGAGACACTTCGAACAAGTTACCGATGTCCATTGCATTCTGACCGTGGAAAAACTCCGGCACAAGGCCGAAGCTACCGTCCACGTATCGGGCGGAACTTTGTTCGCTGATTCTGTCGAAGATGATATGTATGCGGCAATAGACCGGCTCGTTGACAAGCTGGACCGACAGATCAAAAAACATAAAGAAAAACTGACTAATCATCATGCCCGGAACTCAGACAAGCGGGTTTTTCCCAGTGACGAAGATGTCTGAACTTATTACTCCGGAGCGCATTCTTTGCGATATTGATGCCCATAGCAAAGAACACGCCTTGGGAATCCTTGCGGCATTGCTCGCCGAGGGGCCTACACATATGACGTCATCGGCAATCCTCTCCAGCCTGAACGAACACGTTCGACAGAACGGATTCAAGCCGGCAAATGGCACTGTCATTCCCGTCGGCCGGGCCTCGGATCTGCCGCAAACAATAGCCTGCCTGATCACGCTCACCAGGCCCGTGAAATTTAATCAGGAACTGCCTGATGTAGACATCCTGTTCGGTGCCCTCATGGCAGACGATGATCCGGAATCTTCTATCGAGCCCATGAACGAACTTCTCAACCAACCCGACGTGCCCGAATTTCTGAGAAATACGAACTCGCCCGACGACATCTACAAAATTCTTTCTTCGCGACTCAGTTTATGCGCCTGATCATCGTCAGCGGCTTGTCAGGATCGGGTAAATCAGTTGCCCTGCATCTGCTCGAAGACATGGGTTTTTATTGCATCGACAATGTCCCGGCAGCGCTGCTGGACACCATGGTCACTGAAGTTGCCGCGACCGATGATTCGATTTACGAAAATATGGCAGTCGGCGTTGACGCAAGAAACCGCGCGAGTGATCTGGATTCATTGCCGAGCCTCGTCGGCGATCTGCGCAAACGGGGTATTCATTGCGAAGTTATTTTTCTGCATGCCGAAGATGACATATTGCTCAAACGCTATGCCGAGACACGCCGCAAACACCCGTTAAGTTCGAAAGGCCTGAGCCTGGCGGAAGCAGTCGAACGGGAAAGAAGTCTGCTGGGACCCATCATCGACAGCGCCGAACTGGTGGTCGACACAACCCGCACCAGTGTCTATGAACTTCGGGATGCGATCCGCAGCCGGGTCGGAACACGCAGCCAGCCGGCACTGTCGATTCTCGTCGAGTCCTTTGGCTACAAACATGGCATTCCGTCCGATGCGGATTTCGTCTTTGATCTGCGCTGCCTGCCTAATCCTCACTGGGAACTGAGTCTTCGGCCCCTGACAGGCCGGGATGAACCTGTCATACGGTTTCTGGATCAGTCGAAACGCGTGCAGGCGATGTACGAGGATATTCTCGGCTTCATGCAACGCTGGATTCCGGAATACATAGACTTTAACCGGAACTACCTGACGGTGGCCCTGGGATGTACAGGAGGCCAGCACCGGTCAGTCTACCTGGCTGAAAAACTCGCGAGCACGCTTGCCGAAAAATATGACCATGTGGTAACGCGCCACAATGAATTACCGCACAGCCCCGACGAATCCGACGTCATCAAGTCGCGTTAGATTCCCTGTTTGCCATTCACGGACAACAGTCCGTCGCCCACAAATCCAGACTAGCGCGCCATATTCAGGTTAAACTCGCCACCGTTCACGAACCGAACGCTGTATTTTGCAGCAGCTGAGGAGCGCGATGGAATCTCAGGCACATTCGAAATTTGATCTCGGCGCGCTCCGGGAAGCCCTCGAAAGCGGGACGCTCAGACAAGTCCGGGGCATGATGAGCTCCCTGCACCCCGCCGAAATCGCACGCCTGCTCGAATCGCTCCCGCCGCGTGAACGACTGGTGACATGGGAACTTGTCGCCGAAGAAGATGAAGGCGACGTCCTGGTCGAACTGAACGACGAGGTACGCACCAGACTCGTCGAGAAGATGGATACTGACGAGGTTGTCGCTGCGACCGAGGGCATGAGTCTCGACGACCTTGCCGACGTGCTGGCCGATTTACCGGAAACGGTCACACAACAGGTGATCCGCTCGTTGTCTCAGCAGGACCGGGAAAGAATTGAGTCCGTTCTTTCGTTCCACGAAGACAGCGCCGGCGGCCTCATGGACCCGGACATCATTTCCGTCCGACCCGACGTCAATCTGGACGTCGTTCTGAGGTATATGCGCCTGCTGGCGAACATTCCGGACAAGACAGACAGTATTTTTGTCGTCGATCGCAACGACCACTATCTCGGTGCATTGCATATTTCACGCCTGATCTCCCGTGACCCGGACAGTTCAGTGATGACACAGATGGATCGTTCGATCGAAGCCATCCCGTCGGACTACCCGGCACAAGACGTGGCAAAAGCATTCCGGGACCGCGACCTGTTGTCTGCCCCCGTCGTTGACGCGAGCGGAAAGCTCATTGGCAAGATCACCGTCGATGATGTCGTCGATGTCATCCATGAACAGGCCGAGCACGACATCCTCAGCATGGCCGGTCTGGACGAAGAGGACGACTTGTTTGCACCGGTCGTCACAAGTACTCAGCGCCGGGCCATCTGGCTGGGAGTCAACCTGGCCACGGCCTTTCTCGCCGCTGCAGTGGTTGCTATTTTTAAACCGACACTTGAGAAGGTGGTCGTCCTGGCGGTGCTAATGCCCATCGTTGCCAGCATGGGAGGCATCGCCGGCAGTCAAACCCTTACACTGATGATCCGCGGAATGGCGCTGGGCCGCGTACAAAACTCCAATGCGCGATGGTTACTGAACAAGGAAATGGCCATTGCATTTCTGAACGGACTGGCCTGGGCATCGGTCGTGGCTGTGGTGACAATTTTATTTTTCAGCACCTGGCAAGTTGGCGCCGTGATTGCGGCAGCGCTGGTGATCAATTTGCTCACCGCAGCGCTCGCGGGTTTCACCATTCCGCTGCTGCTGAGAAAGTTGCGTATTGACCCCGCACTGGCGGGCACGGTGGTACTGACGACCATTACCGACGTAGTCGGCTTTATGGCTTTCCTCGGGCTTGGAACGCTGTTTCTGACCTGACCCTGTTCGGGCCGACTATCAGACTACAACGTCTCCGGACATTTTCAGCGACGGCAGACGTTGGGAAAATTCCTCGTTAAGATCCTGCCAACCCAGAATACCGGTCGGTGAACTTACGGATTCTCCTTCCAGAAACGCCTGCAGTTCAGTCCGTCGATCCATGCCATCTTCGTAGCCCAGACGGATAAGTTCCTGCGTATAACCGGATTCGAACAACAGGTAACTCATTAACTGCCGCCCGCCATAATTGAGCGCACCAAGCCCGCGCATCAGAACACGGACGGGACGTGGCAACTCGTGCACATGACGAAGCGCGATATCGCGGATATCGCGGCTTGGCATTATGATCATTGCATCGATGAAACGCAGCTTTCCGAAATCGCCCGTCATTTCACGACCAGGCATTTCACCGAGCACCAGGTTGATGCGGGCCAGTCGCTCCAGGTCGGATGACAGACCGTCCATCAGCAGCGCATCAAGCATGTAGCCGGCGATACTGCCTAATGTCGGATGCGGCACCGGATCTTCGGGCCCCGGCTCCGAATCTATCGACTCATTTCGGACCCCGATCACGAGCAAGCGGTCAGCGCCCAAACGAACGGCCGGAGATAGCGGCGTGGCCTGTCGCATCGCGCCATCTCCGAAATACTCCTGATGAATCTGCACGGGAGGGAAAATCATCGGCGCAGCCACACTCGCCATCAGGTGCGCCAGGTTGATTTTGGCCGCCTGACCACGGCGTCTGACACGTTCCCAGGGTTCGAAATCACTGAGTCCCTGGTAAAAAGACACAGATCGCGCCGATCCATAGCCGGCTGCCGTGACCGCAATGGCATCCAGATGCCCCTGATCAATGGACTGCTGGATATGATCAAAATGAATATTTCGCTTGAGCAGACGCCGCAGCGGCTTGTTATCGAGCAGGGACTCCGGATTTCTGACACCAAGTCCACCGAATACCAGTGCCGCCAGCCAGTGCAAACTGCTTTTGAACATCGCCTGCGCATCGCTGCGATATACATGGCGGGTATGGAAATTTGCCCAAACGCGTTCCAGATCGGCTACCGCGTAGCGAAACAATCGCGCTCTGGTAGCCAGCACAACCGCGTTGATCGCCCCAGCTGACGTGCCGCTGATGACCGAAAACGGATTCGGTGCACGACGGGGTATCAGCTCGCCAACTGCCTTGAGGACACCGACCTGATAGGCGCACCGGGCACCGCCACCGGGTAATACCAACCCGAAATTGCGTCGCAAGGGCTGGCCGGTTACTTCTTTCCGCCATCTGGAATGTCGGCGATCAGCTCGGCGTTGGTCTTTCATGGGTTCGGCATGTTAACCAGTGATGCGCCGTACGCCAAGCACGTGAGTCTCATCATGATAATATTGACGCCCGTTCGGGCAGCAATGGCAAAAACCCATGAAAACCTTTCTGAAAAGCGTTCTGACCACCATTTGCATGATTCTCGGGCTCAGCACGAGCGCTCGTGCCGAGTTGGCCACGGGCCAGGCCGCTCCGGATTTCCGCCTGCAAGACCAGCACGGCGAATGGCAGTCTCTCGAAGATTATCGCGGCCGCTGGGTCGCACTGTACTTTTACCCGAAAGACGACACACCCGGCTGCACCAGGGAAGCCTGCGCCTTCCGGGACAATATTTTTTGCGTTCGAGGAAATCGGTGCGGTTATTCTCGGCGTGAGCCTTGATGACGTGAAATCCCATGCCGCCTTTGCCGAAAAAATACAGCCTGCCGTTTCCCCTGCTCGCTGATTCGGATGGCGAGACCGCAGAAGCCTACGATGTTATCGGTGGATTCGCGGGCATTCGAATCGCCAAGCGCCAGTCCTTTCTGATCGACCCTCAAGGACGTATTGCCCGCCATTACATAAAAGTAAATCCGGATAAACATTCCGAGGAAGTGCTGGCGGACCTCGCTGAACTGATGGCATCCGACTCCCACACTGCGGATGAAGGCTGAACCCTCCCCATCCGGGGCACATCCGGCCACTTTGTGATAGAGACATTCAGGCCGTTTCGACAACCTCGTCATCGGCCGGCGTATGTGTTCGTTCGAATGACTTGCCGAGATAACGGCCCATTAATGCCCATACTGCGGCAATCCCGGCACCGATAGCTGCAACCGCACCCAGCCCCAGCCCCATGCCATCAGTCAATCCCGCAAACGCAGTACTGCTGATGGCGTCACCGCCACGATAAACCGCGATATCAATCACCGGTTTCGCTTTGAACCGCGTTTCCCGGTCGACAGCAGTAAACAGCATTTCGCGACCCGGACGTGTAATTGCGTAGTTGCCCGCCCGACGTGCAACCTGCAGAGCAAGGACGACCGTCAGAATTGGCGCAAAAGCGAGGATCACCAGACCCACCACAATAAAAACCGGTACCAGCGCCAGGGTCACAGGCATGCCGAATCGAGTCACAATCCGGCTGGTCGCGAACATACCGATACCAAAGGTCAGGAAATTCACGATCACATCGATTCCGCCCAGAATCTGGGTTCGCTGATCCCGGTCGAAATCAACCAGCAAATTCTTTTGCTCGAAGTAGACGAATGACCCGATGGCGGTATACAGCAATATAAAAGCGCCAATGGCCAGCAAGTAGGGGTTTGTAAAAAACATCTTGAAACCCGCAAATGGCTTGCCGCCTATGCGCGCTGCGCTTAGATCGGCATGAACATTTTCATTGTGCAGATCAACAATCTTTAACCGCTCAAGAGAAAGAATTAACGGAATCGGCAAAACCAGCATAATCGCTGCAATCATCATTAATATATCGGTACCAACCGCGCCGGCCAGCAAGGTCGGAATCAGTGGACCGACCAGCGCGCCGGCGCTCGCGCCGGCGGCAATAAAGGCAAAAAGACGACCGGACTGCTCCTTGGAGAACATGTCCGACATAAAGCTCCAGAAACCGAGACATGAAACAGGCTAAAGACACTGACCCAGACGTAGAAAATCTTGTCAATCAATGTTCGATCGTCAGTCAGACTCACGCCGAAATAGAAAGCCACGAAAGAAGCAGCAAAAAATGCATAGACGCCGGGTACCAGTACGCGAAAACGAATTTTAGAAACAGCAACGCCATAGAGCGCAACGACCGCTACACTGATAAAGAAATTCAGATTCCACAGAAAGCTGACCTCAGTGTCCGTCCAGTCGCTGGCCATCGCATCCCGAACCGGACGCAGAATGTAATACGCTGCCATCAATATAAAAACAAAAGAAAAGGACAGCACGACAGACCGGATTTCAGTCGACTCTATTTTGGACATTGATTTCATGCTGCGAGCGAGAAAATTATCGTTATTTTCAGACATTTAATTTTTATCCGCCTTTAATCCGGCAAACAGCTCCGCCCAATCCGCACTTTGTGCCCCTTCACCACTGAATGCTTCAAAAGTCCTGTTTTGTGCACCAGAATAACCCAGCGCGGCAACACAGATTCGCGCCACATCAGCGCGTGGAATAAGACCCGTGCCAGTATCCCCCTGCTCCAGCCTGATCGCCGTCTCACCACCAGGCTTGTTCACGAGCCCGCCGGGCCGGACAATCGTGTAAGTCACTCCGCTTGCACGAACAGCCTCCTCACCCTTGAGCTTCCATAGCAGAACGTTGTTAAACATTTTATTGAGCATATGGTCTTCATCAGTCACACCGGATGACGATACGATAACGATCTGCCTCAGGTTCGCATCAGCCGCAGCTTCGGCAAGATTCCTGACACCACCATAGTCCACAAATTCCGGCGAGTTCTCAGGGTCGTCACGAGTCGCCCCGATCGCGGAAATAATAACCGTCACCCCACTAAGCGCGGCATCGATAGTTTCACGCTGCCGGACATCTCCCTGGGCATACTCAACGTTATCGCCAAGCTCTTCCTTTGCGCTGTCCATATTCCGTACAAAAGCACGAACACGGTATCCTTCGGCCTGCAGCTCATTAACGATCTGCGAACCTGTCCCGCCGGTGGCTCCGGCAACCAGGACCAGTTCACCGGCCTGGTTCGAATCAGCATACGAATTGCTGCCGGTTATTCCGATAAGCCCGGAAATCAACAATGCCGTTACTCCCAGCATTGACCGACGAGACATCGTTAAAGTTCCGCTCAACATGATATCTTTCTCCAGTTATTTAAAGCGCACTTATGCGCATTCTTGATTTTCCGGCTATTTGCAACCGGCCTGACGAGTCGAGCAAAATAAACAGGAATCATCAATGGCCAGAGATGGCCCGCAAGGAAAAGTATATAGTGAGGTCAGAAAAGCGCTGCGCCGACACCGCGCCAGTATTCACTGGCTGGTCACCCGCAATATTTTCATCCCGTTTGTGCCGCCCGTTACGCCTTCCAGATCACCTTTGGTCACGATCACAAGGTCACCCTCTTTGACATCGCCCCGCGAAAGCAACATCCGGAACACATCCTGAAATATTCGCGTGGGATCCGTATGAGTGATATCAAAAGCAACAGGATAAACACCGCGATACAGAGCAACACGCCGCTGGGTCACTTCCTGGCGGGTAAAAGCAAAAATCGGAATATCAGTTCGGATTCTCGACATCCAGCGCGTCGTGGAACCCGATTCCGTCAGGGCAATGATCGCCTGAACAGTCAGATGGTTCGCGGTGTACATTACGGCCATCGCCACGGCTTCGTCCACGGCGCAAAAGTGATCATCCATGCGATGCCGGCTCATGCGCGCGGTTGACTGGTGATACGTTTCCGCCCCGACACAAACTTCAGCCATGGCTGCCACAGCCTTGACCGGATATTCACCGACTGCGGTTTCAGCCGACAACATGACAGCGTCAGTGCCATCCATGACAGCATTGGCCACGTCCGACACCTCGGCCCGTGTCGGAATCTGCGCATGGATCATTGACTCCATCATCTGTGTTGCGGTGATCGACACCTTATGCAAAGACCGCGTCATCCTGATAATTCTTTTTTGTAATCCGGCCAGCCCGGCATAACCCATCTCAACGCCTAAATCACCGCGGGCCACCATCACTGCGTCGCTCGCCTCTATGATTTCCTCAAGATTATTCATCGCCTCGGACCGCTCGATTTTGGCAACAATATGGCCCGTTCCACCGGCCGCGCGCAGACGCTCACGCGCCGTATTGAGGTCCCCGGCGTTATTTACAAAAGAGACAGCCACCCAGTCAAAGCCGAGTTCGCCGGCTTTTTGCAAATCCTCAAGATCCCGGGATGTCAGAGCCGGCGCCGACAAGCCTCCACCCTGCCTGTTGATGCCTTTATTGTCTCCGAGCTGGCCACCTACCGACACTGTACAGGTGATACGCGTTCCTTCTATGCCAACAACCTCCAGAACGATCTGACCGTCATCAAGCAGCAAAACATCACCGCCTGCCACGTCGGCAGCCAGGTTTTCGTAGACAATGCCAACGCCGTTTACATCGCCGGCATCGCGATCCAGAGAAGCATCCAGATAAAATTCCTGCCCTTCCTTGAGATTGACCGAGCCTTCACGAAATCGGCGGATACGGATTTTCGGCCCTTGCAGGTCACCCAGAACGGCAACGCAGTGACCATTGTCTGCCGCGACCTGGCGCACCAGGTTGAATCGCCGTTCATGATCCTCCCAGGAACCGTGGGAAAAGTTAATACGAACGACATCCGTGCCGGCGGCAAACAGACTCGCAAGCACCGCCGGATCATCGGTGGCAGGTCCCAGGGTGGCTATGATTTTAGTGCGGCGCATACTGGCTCAATTAATAAATTCCCGACTGATTATCCCACAAGCGTCTGACTGCCGGATCAGACCTCAGCGGCCCGCGCTTCCAGCACAGCGACCGCCGGCAGAACCTTTCCTTCCAGATACTCCAGAAACGCGCCACCGCCCGTCGATACGTAGGAGATATGCCCGATCAATCCGTATTTATCCAGGGCCGCGAGCGTGTCGCCACCACCGACGATACTAAAAGCCGGGCTGTCGGCCACTGCCTGAGCCACACGGCGCGTCCCTTCACCAAACTGATCGATTTCAAAAACCCCCACGGGGCCGTTCCAGACGATCGTGCCGGCCTGTTCCAGTATCTCAGCATACCGGTCCGCAGTGACGGGTCCGATATCCAGAATCATTTCGTCCTCGGCAACATCATCAACCATGCGCACCTGGGACGGCGCGGAGTCGCTGGCTTCAACCGATACGACCACATCGTCGGGAACCGGAATTTCTGCATGTTGCGATGACTCCATCATCAGATCGCGGGCAACATCAATGAGATCAGCCTCATACAAAGACTGACCCACGCCATGTCCGGCAGCCGCTATGAAGGTATTCGCGATCCCGCCACCGACGATAAGCTGATCCACTTTGCCGGCAAGCGTTTTAAGGACCGTCAGTTTGGTCGACACCTTGGAACCGCCGACAATCGCAACAACGGGCCGGGCAGGATGATCCATCGACCGGCCCAGGGCTTCCAGTTCATCGAGCAGCAGTGGCCCGGCGCAGGCTACAGGCGCAAATCGTGCGACGCCATGCGTGCTCGCCTGCGCACGATGTGCCGTACCAAAAGCATCCATGACAAACACATCACAAAGACGGGCCATCTTTTTGGCGAGCGCTTCATCGTCGCTTTTCTCACCCACGTTAAAGCGCACATTTTCGCAAAGCACAACCTCGCCGGCCGACACATTGATGCCGTCGAGCCAATCTGAAACCAGACGTACTTCCCGGCCCAACAAAACAGCCAGATGTTCAGCAACGGGGCCAAGGGAAAATTGCGCGTCGAATTTCCCTTCTTTTGGCCGGCCAAGGTGGGACAAAAGAATGACTGCAGCGCCCTGACCGAGTGCCGCCTTAATCGTTGGCAACGCTGCGCGAATTCGCGCGTCACTGGTTACGACACCGCCTTTCAAAGGCACGTTCAGATCCTGACGAATCATCACGCGCTTGCCATCAAGCGCGAGATCCGTCATTTTCAGAAGCTTCATAACAAACAGATCCGGTTAACCGGCGCTGATCGCACCTTAACCAGCATTGATAAGCGCAAGTGTCGTATCGAGCATCCGGCTGGAAAAGCCCCATTCGTTGTCATACCACGAACAGACTTTAACAAGGTTACCGCCGATCACTTTGGTCAGTGTCGCGTCGTAAATCGACGATGCGGGATTGTGGTTGAAGTCGACCGACACAAGCGGCCCGTCGTTGTAGCCCAGTACGCCAGCGAGCTCACCCGAACTGGCAGCTCGAAGAATGTCATGGATTTCTTCCACGCTGGTATCCCGACGTGCAATAAACGTCAGGTCAACCAGTGACACGTTAATCGTAGGCACACGTACGGAAAATCCGTCGAGACAACCGTCCAGTTCGGGCAGTACGAGACCAACTGCGGCAGCCGCCCCCGTCTTGGTCGGAATCATCGAATGAGTGGCCGACCGGGCACGCCTGAGATCCGAATGGTAGACATCGGTGAGCACCTGATCATTCGTATAGGAATGAATCGTGTTCATGATTCCGGAGACCAGGCCGATCTTTTCATGCAACGGCTGAACCAGCGGCGCCAGGCAATTCGTCGTGCAGGATGCGTTTGAAATAATATGGTCATCAGCCGTCAGAGTCTGATGGTTCACGCCGTAAACAATCGTGGGCATATCCTTACCGGCCGGCGCCGAGATCACCACTTTTTTCGCGCCTGCGGCAAGATGGGCCGCAGATTTTTCCTTGCTGGCAAAAAATCCGGTACATTCCAGCACCACATCGACACCAAGTTCACCCCAGGGCAGGTCGGCAGGATTACGCTCGGCCAGAACCTTGATCCGATCACCGTTTACGATCAGAGAATCTCCCTCTACGGCCACTTCACCCGGAAACGGGCCGTGAGCGGTATCGTAGCGCGTCAGGTGCGCATTCGTTTCTGCGTTGCCGAGATCGTTCACGGCAACAATGCTGAGTTCATCCGTTCGGTTGCCCTCATACAATGCACGCAAAACATTGCGGCCGATTCGACCATAACCATTGATCGCAATCTTCACTGACATACTATTTCTCCATTCAATTTCAACTAACTTGCGGCCAGCAAATCCAATGCCACGCCTGCAACATGACCCGGCGTAAATCCGAAATGCTCAAACAGCGCCGATGCCGGTGCGGATGCACCAAAACTTTCCATGCCGATCACACGACCCTGCGGACCGACAATCCGGTACCACAGATCCGGCACACCGGCTTCCACCGCGATCCGCCGTGTCGTCGCCGGTATCACTTCTTCCCGGTATGCTTCGTCCTGAGCCAGAAACAAGGTCAGACTGGGCATCGACACCACACGCACCGCATGCCCCCTGGCTTCAAGAAGCCCGGCCGCTTCAACCACAAGACCCACCTCCGAACCTGAGGCAATCAGCACGATGTCCGGATTTTCAGCGGGCCGCAATATATAGCCGCCTCGACGAATCTGCCGCAGCTGTTCTTCGCTGCGCGGTTGCGGCGGAAGATTCTGCCGCGTCAGGCTCAGGCTTGTTGGCCCATCCCGGCGCTCTAGCGCGTCTCGCCAGGCCACTGCAGTTTCCGCGCAGTCGCACGGACGCCAGACGCACATATTGGGGATCAGCTGCAGGCTGGCTACGTGTTCGACCGGCTGGTGCGTCGGACCATCCTCGCCCAGACCAATCGAATCATGCGTAAAGACCAGGATACTCTGGATCTTCATTAACGCCGCCATCCGCAGAGCATTGCGGGCGTAATCGGAAAACACCAGGAAGGTACCGGCATAGGGCACGAATCCACCGTGCAACGTCAGGCCGTTCAATATGGCGGCCATACCAAATTCCCGGACGCCGTAATTAATATAATTGCCCCCCGCGTCGTCGGGTGTAACCGGCACTGATTTCGAATGCCGGGTGCAGTTGGATCCGCTCAGATCCGCTGAACCACCGATCAACTCAGGAAGCATCGGTGCGAATGCATTCAGCGCATCCAGTGACGCCTTGCGTGTCGCTTTGGCAGTCTGTTTGTCCTGTGTTTCATGGATCACGCTATCAGCCAATTCGGCCCAGCCATCAGGCAAATCACCCGTGTTCCGCCGCGAGAATTCCTGGGCCAGCTCCGGGAACTGCGCCTGGTACGTGAGCATCAGTGTCTGCCACTCGGCCTCGCGGCTTGCCCCCGCCTTGGTGGCATCCCACGCTGCGCGAATCGAGTCGGGAACCGAAAAGGGCGGTTCTGACCAACCCAGGTTTTCACGTGCGGCGGTGATTTCATCCTCACCCAGGGGTGCACCGTGCGTCGCCGCGGTACCCTCAAGATTTGGCGCTCCGAATCCAATCACCGTTTTACAGCAGATCAGCGTCGGTTTGTCACGGCACTCGTGCGCCGCGGTGATCGCTGCATGTATCGAATCGGCATCATGGCCGTCCACCGCATCGATCACCTGCCAGCCATAGGCACGAAAACGTTCCGGTGTATCATCACGGAACCAGCCGTCAACGTCGCCGTCGATCGAAATATCATTGTCGTCGTAAAGACAAATCAGCTTGCCAAGACCCAGCGTACCGGCCAGTGAGCAGACTTCGTGCGAGATCCCCTCCATCATGCAGCCATCACCCAGAAACACATAAGTATGATGATCGACGATGGGCAAACCGGGGCGATTGAACCGGCTGGACAGAATCTTTTCAGCCAGCGCCATACCCACGGCATTCGCCAGACCCTGACCAAGCGGGCCGGTCGTGGTTTCAATACCGATTTCAACATCATATTCGGGGTGACCGGCGGTCCGGGAACCAAACTGGCGGAAATTCCGGATTTCATCGATACCCAGCGGATAACCGGTCAGATGCGCGACCGCATAGAGCAGCATCGAACCGTGCCCGTTGGACAGCACGAACCGATCCCTGTCAGGCCATGACGGATTTCCCGGATTATGTTTAACGAAGTCGTTCCAGAGGACTTCGGCGATATCCGCCATACCCATGGGCATGCCCGGATGACCGGAATTGGCCCGCTGTACGGCATCCATCGCCAGTGCCCGGACCGCATTCGCCAGCATTCGTCGTGACGGCACATCGACCGCCGAATTGAGTTTAGTTGCCATGTATTAAGAATCTGATCCGGCGGGTAAAGCCCACCTTTTTATTCAAGGGCGCGAATTGTCGCGTACTCGTTCCGGGCTGGCAACAAGGAGCTGAAATCCGCTTAACACCGGTCATGACCAGTGAGCGGCGCTTCCCTGTTCGCCCCGTCACGCTATAATATCCAGTTCTCTGGCCAAGGCGAAAGGCAATACCAATGGGCTCACGACGACTTTTTACCTCTGAATCCGTTTCAGAGGGCCATCCTGACAAGATGGCGGACCAGATTTCCGATGCAGTGCTCGATGCAATACTGGCAAGGGATCCGCACGCGAAAGTAGCCGCAGAAACCATGATCAAGACCGGCTTTATGGTGCTGGCCGGCGAAATATCCATTATACCGGAAGCCAAAGAGGTGTTCTTTGAACTGGAACAGGTTGCTCGCCAGGTTGTTCTGGACATCGGCTATGACGACTCCGACAAGGGGTTCGACGGTCGCAACTGCGGCGTACTGAACGCACTCGGGCCCCAGTCAGCGCATATTCGTCAGGGCGTTGATCGCGGCGACCCCAGGGAACAAGGCGCCGGAGACCAGGGCATGATGTTTGGTTATGCCTCGAATGAGACTGACGTACTCATGCCGGCACCGATCACCTACTCTCATCGACTGGTACAAAAGCAATCCGAAGTCCGTAAATCCGGAGAACTGCCCTGGCTACTGCCCGATGCCAAGAGTCAGGTCACTTTTATTTATGAAGACGACAAGCCTGTGGGCATCGATGCCGTCGTGCTCTCAACGCAGCATACCGCGGACGTCAGCAATGATGATCTGCGCGAGGGCGTGATCGAAAAAATCATCAGGCCGGTGCTGCCCGAAGAATGGCTAAGCCAGGTCAGCGATGACCACATCCATGTGAATCCGACCGGGCGTTTCGAAATCGGCGGGCCGGAAGGCGACTGCGGCCTGACCGGCCGCAAGATCATCGTCGACACCTATGGCGGCATGGCTCGTCACGGCGGCGGCGCATTTTCCGGCAAGGACCCGTCCAAAGTGGATCGGTCGGCCGCCTATGCGACCCGTTACGTCGCCAAAAATATCGTTGCAGCAGGTCTTGCCGACCGCTGTGAAGTACAGGTTTCGTATGCGATCGGCATCGCACGACCCACCTCCGTTTCAGTAGAAACTTTTGGCTCCGGAAAAATATCCGATACCCAGATTATTACCCTGATCGAGGAACATTTTGACCTGACGCCTTACGGCATCCGTGAAATGCTTAACCTGCTGCGGCCGATTTACCAACAGACAGCAGCATACGGTCATTTTGGCCGTGAAGGTGACAGTTTCCCCTGGGAGCGCACTGATAAAGCCGATGCCTTGCGAGGCGCTGCCGCAGCCTGAAACAAGAACAGGGCCGCAGCCCGTAATAACGACTATAAGGAGATACCTATGAGCACGGATCCAGCCATGGCGCTGCCCGAAGACTACAAAGTGGCCGACCTTTCCCTGTCCGACTGGGGACGGAAAGAAATCGCCATTGCCGAGACGGAGATGCCGGGCCTGATGGCCGTGCGCAAGGAATACGCAGGCAAAAAACCGCTGGCCGGAGCACGAATTGCAGGTTCACTGCATATGACCATTCAGACTGCCGTGCTCATCGAAACACTCGTGGAACTCGGCGCTGAAGTTCGCTGGGCATCATGCAACATCTTCTCGACCCAGGACCATGCCGCCGCTGCAATAGCTACATCGGGCATTCCCGTGTTTGCCATCAAGGGTGAGACGCTGGATGAATACTGGGAATACACCCATCAGATTATGGACTGGCCGGGTGAACCACCGAACCGGATTCTTGACGACGGTGGCGATGCAACGCTGCTGGTCATCCTCGGCACAAAAGCCGAGAAAGACCCGTCGATACTCGACAACCCTGGCAGCGAAGAAGAAATCGCGATGTACAAGGCAATTAAACAGCGCCTGGAAAGTCATCCCGGTTTTTACAGCAAACTGTATGACTCCATCGGTGGCGTGACCGAAGAAACCACAACCGGCGTCAACCGCCTGTACCAGATGCAAAAAGAAGGCGGATTGCCCTTCCCCGCTATCAACGTCAATGACTCGGTCACCAAGTCGAAATTCGACAATCTCTACGGCTGCCGCGAATCGCTGGTTGATGGCATCAAGCGGGCAACCGACGTGATGATCGCCGGCAAGGTTGCACTCGTGTGTGGTTACGGCGATGTCGGCAAAGGCTGCGCGCAGTCTTTACGAGGACTTGGAGCCACGGTCTGGATCACGGAAATCGACCCGATTTGTGCGCTGCAGGCTGCCATGGAAGGTTTCCGTGTCGTCACCACCGATGATGCAGTAGATCAGGTAGACATCGTCGTCACTGCGACAGGCAATTACAACGTGATCGACCATGATCACATGGCACGCATGAAAGACCAGACCATTGTTTGCAATATCGGACACTTCGACAATGAAATCGATGTCGCAGGCCTGAAGCAGTACCAGTGGGAAAACATCAAAGCGCAGGTCGACCACATTATTTTTCCCGACGGCAAGCGGATTATCCTGCTGGCCGAAGGTCGGCTCGTAAACCTCGGCTGTGCCACCGGCCACCCGAGCTTCGTGATGTCCAGTTCTTTCACCAACCAGGTCATGGCGCAGATTGAACTCTGGCAGCATCCCGAAAACTATGACCACGAGGTTTACGTCCTGCCCAAGCATCTCGACGAGAAAGTCGCCCGGTTGCATTTGGAAAAACTCAGCGTAAACCTTACGAAGCTGACCAAAAAACAGGCCGACTACATCGGCGTAAGCGTAGACGGACCTTACAAGCCCAATCACTACCGGTACTAAGCTTGATCGTAACCCCTCCGGGTCTCAGTGGCCCGGAGGGGTTTTTATATCGGCAACCTGCCGCACAGCCCGGCCC
>PVMS01164372.1_pt1 | contig 19720 bp, 17 predicted proteins | sample 1853461 | NCBI WGS metagenome assembly PVMS01 (sample SAMN08582032, study PRJNA380276) | Marine sediment metagenome, whole genome shotgun sequencing project. | isolation source: ocean sediment barecode stripped | collected 2017 | reverse complement strand
GTGATTTGCAGTTGCCGTCGCACAATCGGTGTAGCAGCGACAAACCGCACCCATCGGGTAGATCGGCCCGGAGTAGCAGACAACAATCATCCAGGTTCATACTTTGCGCGGCTTGCAGGAAGCTGTCACCATCCGGATAGGCCTCAACCCCGATGTCATAGAAATGCAACAGCGCTTTAAATGCGTCACTAAGGCCTTTCTCAAAACCAACGATATAAACAATATTGTTCTGTTGCACCGGACAACTCCTTATTTACGCAACCCGGTTTTCAGAGGGGCAGGGTCTCAGTGCGCCGCTACCAGGCGCACAAAAGGCCGGATTCTCTCGCTGCGGCACAGCGCCCAGCGCTCGCTGGGTGCCACCAGGTGGTTGGCTATCACAGCGAACACCAGGGGGTTGAAGGGAAACCCCACGTGGCTGGCCATCACGGCCATATTAGTGACATAGCTTGGGTCGCCCTGGCACCTGGCGATGCCGGCCCCGACGATACCGTCGGATTCACTGTGCAAGGCCAGCACCGGCACCCGTAATTCGCCGCCGCGATAGGTGTACGCCACCCAGCGTTGTAACGCTTCCTCACTCTCTTCATTGTCGTACATGCGCGACATCACGCTGTACAAAGAAGTGCCCCGGGGATCGCCGTAAGGGGTACCCAGGGTGATTACCTGGCGCACCCACTGGGGATAGCGGTGGGCCAACCCCACCGCATGCAGGCCACCCAGGCTCCAGCCGATCAGGGTCAACTTACGACCGCTATCGTGGTATTCCTGTTCCACCCGCTCTGCTATCTGCTGTTCTGTTTGCCCACGATCGACCAGGAATTCGTCCAGGCCTTCCGGCCGGAACTCCGAGGCATTGCGCCCCAGGCCCCAGGGAATGGCCCTGTAACCGCGTTTGTTGAGGAATCTGCGCAACTGTGAGGTCGAACCGTCGGCGCCCATGAACCCGGGAATAGTCATGATGGAGTGGCCGTCACCCTCGGGCAGGGTCTTCAGGATCGGGCCGAGCAGCGCGCTGCTACCCATTTCCAGGAAAACCCGGCCCAGTTCCATGACACTGTGCCGCAGTTTGGGGGGGCGCAAGTCGGGGGTGAAGCCTTGATAAGTTACAGCCATAAGGACTCCTTGGGGCTAATTCCCACAGCCGACTACATCACCGGTACAGAGATGATTATTGACCATCGCATGGACAGCTCTGACAATCAAGCCAGCTTGCCCGCTATCTCTAGTGTAGCTAGTACCCGTCCGAACACGGGTGTATTTGAATACCTCTGTAAATCTCGCATTTTCGGATATTCATAAATCAGCTCTAAGGACTTGATTGTCTCGGGTGGTGAAAACATCTACCCTGCGGGAGTGGAGAATGCACTGTTTGCACACCTTGCCATCGCCGAGGCAACCGTGTTTGGAGTGCCCGACGATTGAGGTTTAGCCTCAAGTAGCAAATAACCCTATGAGCAGGAGCTGATTGTGTACGAATTCAGTAGTAAATCCCTTGAGCTACAGGCAAAACTTGGCGCCTTTATGGACGCGCACATCTATCCCAATGAAAAAGCCTACGCCCAGCAGTTGCACGGCGCCGAAAACAGGTTTTCCCCACTACCATTGATGGAAGAGTTAAAAGGCAAAGCGAAAGCTGCAGGGCTTTGGAATCTCTTTGTGCCCGAGGAGTATTCCCAGCACTGCGATCACGGGGGGTTAAGCAACTTTGACTATGCGCCCCTGGCCGAGATGATGGGCCGTGTAATCTGGAGCCCGGAGGTGTTCAATTGTAATGCCCCGGACACGGGCAACATGGAAGTTTTTATGAAGTACGCCACGCCTGCCCAGCAAGAGCAGTGGCTAGCACCATTATTAAGGGGTGAAATTAGATCCTCCTATGCGATGACGGAGCCCCAGGTGGCCTCCAGCGACGCCACTAATATAGAGCTGAGCATCAAGCGTGACGGCGACGAGTGGGTACTCAATGGGCATAAATGGTTTATCACGGGTGCCATGTATGAGAACAGCAAAATTTTTATCGTTATGGGTAAGTCCGACCCGGAAAACCCTGACAGGCACAAACAACAAACGCAGGTTCTGGTGCCAAAAGACACACCGGGAATAACACTGGTTCGAGCGCTGACTACTCTCGGTTATGATGATGCCCCTTTGGGGCACGCTGAAATTGTCTTCGATAATGTGCGTGTGCCGCTGGCCAATGTGCTGCTGGGTGAGGGTCGCGGTTTTGAAATTGCCCAGGGTCGACTCGGCCCCGGACGCATGCATCACTGCATGCGTCTGGTGGGTGCAGCGCAGCGTTCTCTGGAACTCGCCTGCAAGCGCGCGACGTCCAGAATTACATTTGGCAGGCCACTGAGCAAGCACCAATCTGTAAGGGAAGATATTTCCAGGAGCTTTTCTGAGATTGAAATGATTCGATTGCTGGTGCTTAAAACCAGTAGCAAGATGGATGAGGTGGGAGCCCAGGCATCCCGGGATATGATTGCCGCAACAAAAACAACAGTGCCGCTAATGGTTCAAAATATTATTGATCGCTGTATGCAGATACACGGTGCAGGGGGGCTGACCGAAGATTATCCCATGGCGGAAGCGTTTAACTATGCGCGCTGGTGCAGGCAGGCGGACGGCCCGGATCAAGTCCATCAGATGGCCCTGGGTAAGCAAGTTATTGACCGCTTCGGCAATACACAGGAATAGAGCGAAATGGATAAAAATCTACTTAGCGTGGAGGCCAAACCAGTGACGCGGGTTCGTTTATCAACGGGGAGGCACTTCCAGTAGACGGTGGCCATCTAATCAGTTCACTCTGATCAGGCCAACTCGCTGTCGCGCTCGCCGAAATCCCAGCCCGGGCCATCGCCCTTGTATCGCTTCAGCAGTTGCCTGGCGACTGATTGAATATGCACTTCGTCGGGGCCGTCATAGATTCGCGCTTCCCTGGCGTGGCGATACATTCGACTTAAAGGTGTATCGTCGGTCAATCCGGCGGCACCATAGACCTGGATAGCTCGATCGATAACATTGTGCAGCATTCTCGCGCCAGCCACCTTAATTAAGCCGATATCTATTCTTGCGGCATCACCACTGTCTATCCTTTTTGCCGCCTGTAGGGTGAGCTGCCTGCAGGATTGAATTTCGTTCAAGCTGTCAAAGACAAATAGCTGCATAAGCTGCTTGTCGGCCAGGGGGCCGCCGAAGGCCGAACGCTGGTGAAGTCGATTGCACATCAAGTCAAAAGCCCGTTGGGCTTGGCCCAGCCAGCGCATACAGTGAAATATCCTGCCCGGTCCCAGCCTTTTTTGCGCTATCAGAAATCCCTCGCCCCGGCGGCCCAGGATATGATCCTGAGACACTCGAATATTATCGTACTCAACTTCAAAGTGACCGGAACTCAGGCCTAGCAATGGTGTATCCCGGATGATGTTGTAGCCCCGAATATTGGTGGGTACCACAATCATGCTGAACGATTGATGCGGTGGTGCATCTTTCTCCGTGCGACACATGACTGTTGTGTAGGCGGCTTCGTCGGCACCGGTGGTAAACCACTTGCGTCCATTGATAAGCCAGTAGCCCTCTTCCAGAACGGCAGTGGTTTGCAACTGCGTGGGATCTGAGCTGGAAATGTCCGGTTCTGTCATGGCAAAGCTTGGATACAAGTCGCCGTTGACCAGGGGGTGCAAATACTCATCCTTCCATTTTTCAGAGGCGTACATATTGAGCATAATGGAGTCCTGGTGCGATATTGTCCCGAATATCTTTTGTGCATGCTCCGACCGGCCGATGACCTCATTGATATAGACATACTCCATAAATGGCATGCCCTGGCCACCAATTTCAGCGGGGTGGCCAAGAGCCCACAGGCCGGCCTCCTTGGCTTCATCGATCAACTGGGAAAACATCAGGTTTGCAGCAGTGCGATTCGACCCATGCAGTATGGATTCTTGCGGGTAAATTTTCTGTTCCAGGAAGTTTTTGACTCTTAACCTGACATTTACCCAGTTTTGACGCTTTGTCATTTTTGTTTTCCTTTCGAATGGAAGAGTAAGCGGGTGCCAAATTTTGTGAAGCAGGCTGGCCATGAGGATGTAGAAATTGTCGATGCGGCCAAGGGATACTGTAGCTTCGTTGTAGCAAGAGTGCCTGAGAAAAGTCCGCACTAACGGCCTTGATCTCGCTTAGGAGTACATGCTCGCCAGGCGAGTGTTGATGATTCCAGTCATTCTGGTTTTCATCGTATTTCCTTTTGAGCCCTATAGGACATTCAAGATGAATTGATTGGGTTCTTCGCCCCTGTCGGGTTTCACCTAACCTCTCAGGCCAACTCCCGCTGTCTACGACTTTAAGATGAGTGTTCGTTTATACTAACTTGAATAAGGATTCATGTTAACCCGGTCATCGCATTAACTTTGATGGATCCTGCTCATGCAGAGCTTTCCAGCTTTTCTTCGTTATCGGCTATACTCATCTTGACCACGTGAGGATACCCCGGATTTCAGTTGCAGAGACATCCTATAAAAATAACATCGTTCTCACATGGTTGCGGCGCCATTATCGACGACATCCAGTTTCCAGCCTTGGCGATACTGAGCTGCAAGACCTGCGACTGGCATTGGCCAATCGTTTCGGCCGCATCGTCCATAACAAATTTTTCCAGGCGGTGGCGGGATACCCGGATATTGCCGAGGTGAGAATGGAAAAAATGCAGGAGACCAATATTGGCGGCGGCTGGCATATGGACCACTCCTACGACGCGGAATCCGCAATCGATAGAGGAGATATTGGATTGAAAATATTCGTAAGGTTGATGTTGTTTTTCTGGCTGACATCCTCGAGTGTCCTGGCCGAGAATATTGCCAGTGCTCGCGGCGCGACAGCGCAGGATTATCTATTGGATGACCAGATGATCGAACATGCGGGTGCAGTGATACAGGTTCGCACCTACGGCAAGTCGGCCGATGTGGGGGAGTATGTCCTTATCATTCCCTCGCTGGGACGGGGGACGGACGATTACACGGAGAAGTTCGGCTCGACTATTACCACAAGACTCGTGGAAAAAGGTTTCAGGGTGATTTTGATCCAGCCCAGGGGGGTGGGGCGCAGTACCGGTGACCTGACCCCCGCCAACGCATCCATGAGCGGCTTCGCCCAGGACATAAAAGCTGCGCTCGACGCCAGGGGCATCGAGCAGGTCAATCTCATCGGCCACGCCTATGGCAATCGACTGGCGCGAACCTTCGCCACCCTGTACCCGTCGTACGTTGACGATCTGATATTGCTGGCGTCTGGCGGTAACTTCGAAATGAACGACAGGCAACAGGCATGCCTGCGGAACTCGTTCGATCTCAGGCTGGACGACACAACGCGACTTGAGGCGATCCAGTGCGCTTTCTTCGCCGAGGGAAATGACCCGCGAGTGTGGTTAGACGGTTGGTATCCGCGACTGGCGCAGGCCCAGGTTCTGGCGGCCACCATGATTAACACCGACTTCTATAAAAGAGCCGGGGGCAAGCCGTTTATGATTATCCAGGCAACGGAGGATTTTATTGCGCCGCCGGATAAAGCCGGCAAAGCACTCAAGGCTGAGCTCGGCGAGCAGGTTACCTACGTGGAAGTGAAACATGCCGGCCATGCCCTCAGTTCAGAGCGACCTGAGCAGGTGTCGAACTACATTGTGGAGTACTTTCGACGAGGCACTCCGGATAGTTGAAAAGAGACAGCAGCGTCGTTTGACAAGGGTTCGTTGTGTAACTAGCCTCATTGAATGATGAGTAAAACGATGAGAAACAGGGAGCTAAAACATGGGAAACTATATAGTAACACCGGCCACCGCCACCGATTATCGACTGCTGGCTAAAAAACGATTGCCGCGATTCCTGTTTGAATACATCGACGGCGGCGCCAATGATCAGGACACCATGGCGGCCAATATTGCCGACTTTCGCCGCTACAGGCTGAAGCAGTATGTCATGCGAGATGTTGGCGACAGGACTACCAGCACGACATTGCTGGGGCAGGCGTCCTCCATGCCGGTGGCCCTGGCCCCGGTTGGCATGGCCGGCATGATGGCCAGGCGCGGCGAAGTACAGGGGGCGCGCGGTGCCAAGGCGGCCGGCGTGCCGTTTACCGTATCGACGGTGGGGATTTGCCCGGTTGAAGAAGTGCAGGCCGCGGTTAATGTGCCACCCTGGTTCCAGCTCTACATGCTGCGTGACCGGGATATCATACTTGCGCTACTGGAGCGCGCGCAGGCCGCAGGGTGCAATACCCTGGTGTTTACCGTGGATCTGGCGGTAGCCGGCATGCGCCACGCCGATACCCGCAACGGCATGCTGGGCGGCGGTCTCAAGGGTGAACTGGCCAAGGCCTGGCAACTCGTCACCCGCCCGGCCTGGGCGATTGATGTGGGGCTGCGCGGCAAGCCGCATAACTTTGGCCACCTGCGTGATGTGGTGCCAGACCCCGACGACCTCAACGCCTACAGGCGTTCATCGATGCGCAATTCGACCCCACGGTGACCTGGAAGGACATCGCCTGGCTGCGCACTGTGTGGCAGGGAAAGATTCTGATCAAGGGGATAATGGAAGCGGATGATGCGCGCTCCGCCGTCGATGTGGGAGTAGATGGCGTGTTGGTTTCCAATCATGGCGGCCGGCAGCTCGACGGTGTGGGCTCGAGCATTTCCAAGCTTGCTGAAATCGCCTCGGCCGTGGGCGATCAGGTGGAAGTTTATATGGATGGGGGTGTCAGGAGCGGTATCGATGTGGTCAAAGCCGTGGCGCTTGGGGCAAACGGCGTACTTATCGGCCGCCCCTGGGTGTGGGCTATCGCCGGCAGGGGCGAGGCGGGACTCACCGACCTGCTGGCGACGCTGCAACGGGAAATTTCCATCGCGATGGCGCTGATGGGCGTTAACAGGATAGAAGAAATCACCCTGGATCATCTCGAATCTTAAGCGAAGGACGGTTAAATGAGTGACAAAAAAAATACCAGGCCTGCGCTGCACAGCCTCAGTGACACGGATCGTCGGCGCTTTCTGCAGTTGAGCGGCTCAGTCGCTGGAGCGTCTCTACTGGCCTGGCAGTTTCCGGGACTCGCCTGGGGGGCGACGGAGGACGTGTGGAAGAGGGGAGACATCACCCATATCATACCGACGGCCAACCACGAACGTTTTTTAATCAAGACATCATTTAGGGTGCCGCGAGCCCAGCCCCCGGTATTGCTGGTCAACGACCGGGAAATACCCGGGTCGAAAACCGACCTGGCGGGACGCTTCTGGCAGTTCGACGCCCCCGGTCTGCAGCCGGATAAGGAATATACACTACGCCTGAATGAAGCCGGTGGTGGCGCCATCTGCGATTCCTGGCCGCTAAAAACCTTTCCCGCCCCCGGCACCATGCCCAAACGCATGAGAATCATGGCTTACACCTGTGCGGGCGGCATGGATGGCCCGACCTTAAAGGGGAAAACCGCCTTCCTTGATATGACGGCAAGAAAGCGGCTACTGGCCCGCGGCTTGTCCTATCAGCCCGATCTGGTGATCGCCAATGGCGATCACATCTACTGGGACATCAAAACCACTTTGAACAAGCCATTTGCGGATTTTATACGCAATAACTACTGGGACAGGATGGGGGGAGCGTTCGATATCAGCGTGCCCATGCTGCACCCCAGGAACAGCGAAATCTACTTCAATGTTTGTGATTATCAAATTACCGGCCTGTATGGCGTTACCCTGCGTTCAACTCCCTCATTTTTTCTGCAGGACGATCACGATATGTTCGAGAACGATGAGTTCGACGCCAGGATCGCGACCCTGCCCCCGGACACCTACGGCGTCATCGCCGCCGAGCAAACCCAGAGGCTCTATTACCCTGAATTCCTGCCCGACAAAAACCTGCCCGGCTGGCTGGAAGGCAGCGGCAGGCAGGGCAGGGCAACCGGTGTCAATATGCTTAACGGCACGATTCGTTATGGTGACCTGCTGGAAGCTTCCCTGTATGACTGCCGCAGAAATGTGGATTACAAGGGACGGCACGCCAAAGTGATCAGCGCCAGCGCTGAACGCTGGTTGCTCGATCGTACCGGGGCGGAAGACACCCTGCATTATTTCCATGCACCGTCACTGCCCTTCGCCTACTCCTCCGGCAAACTGGGTGACTGGTATCCCGATGTGCTGGATGCGGCGACCGGTAAACTGGTCATATGGGAGCCGAAAATGGGCTGGCAAAAAGGCTGGTTTGCCCAGCACCAACGCCTGATCGAGGCGCTTTCCCAACAGAAAAAGCGTTCACCCATGGTGGTGCAGGGTGATTTTCATGCCAGCAGTGCGGGCAAGATAACCCGCTCGGGGGAACTCAAATTTAAAACCCCCGTCGAGATTATCATGACTGGCACCCTGGGTACCGGTGACTGGGGTTACCCTTCCTCCATTCGAGCCGTTGAGTCCGCCCCCGCCCAGATGCTGGAGATGGACGAGACCCTCAAGCCCATCGAGAAGAATGGTTTCACCATTATCGACGTCAACGAGGACAAGGTGACCTACAGCATGTACCTGTGGCGGCCACCGCAATCGATTGACGAGATTGACTCCATGGCACCCGCACTTGTTTATGAGGTACCCAGAAGAGGGTGACGAACATTGTATATGGTGATGTCAGTGAGGCGGGTAATGCTACGAAATATTTTGTGTGTCGGTCTACTCGGTGTTTCTATCGTGAGTGCGGCGCGAGCCGGTGAACCGACGGTTGCCAACACCCCTACCGATGCCGTCGCCGCAGACGGCCTGTTCATTCACTGGCGAGAGCACATCATTGATGATGAGGTCAAATCCGGGCTGCCCCTGCGCGGTGCCGATGGCTTTGAACTCGCGGACTTCGACCAGGATGGACATCTGGATGTCGCTGTCATGTGGGAGGACAGCTCGCATCTTCGAATTTCCTTTGGTGGGGATGATGCTGACCACTGGCAAACCGTGACGCTGGCGGCGGGTGCGGAGGTTAAAGAGATCGAGGATGGGGCGGTAGGCGACGTTAACGGCGATGGCTGGCTGGCTCTGCTGGTGGCCACCGAGGGCGGTTCTCTATTGTATCTGCAAAACCCGGGGGAGGGCATACGGGAAGGAGCCTGGGAACGTGTCGTGCCCTCCGTAACCAGCGATCGTGGATCGTGGATTCGCGTGTACCTGGCCGACCTGAACCGGGATGGTCGCCTGGAAGCGATCGCCGTCAACAAAGGGGTGACCATGCCCTCGGGCAAGGGCTCAATGGATGCTCCCCCCACACCGGTGTCGTGGTTTTCTATCGGCGATAAACCGCTGGAAGCCGATGCCTGGGTGGAACACGAATTGAATCGCACGGTGATACCGGTCAACGCCCGCCCAATTGACCTGGATGGTGATGGCCTGCTGGACGTATTGTACACGCGGGGCAACAGCGGCGAGTACGATGGCTTGTACTGGCTGAGACAGGAGCGCAGCGAAAGTCCCCAGGCTGTTTTCACCCCCGCGCGCGAAAAGGAAAGCCGGGCGCTGCCGCTACCGGACAGTTTTTTATCCAGGGCGGTTAACTGGATATTGAGGTAGACTGTGTTAGACCGAAGTCGTTGACAGCACTCACGTGGCGCGCGGATGAAGGAGTCAAACATGGTTGGCCCAGGCTTGCACTTTCTGGTCACCGGTGGCACCGGGTTTATTGGCGCCAGCCTGGTGCGATCACTGTTGCGGGAGGGGCACCGTGCAACCATCCTCACCCGACAAACCATTGGTGACACAGAAAATTGCCGCCATGTTGACAGTCTGGAGAGTATTTCCGAAGACGCTGAATTTGCCGCGGTGATCAATCTGGCCGGTGAATCCCTGGCGGACAAGCGCTGGACCCGTAAATACAAGCAGAAAATCCGCGACAGCCGCTTTGGGACAACAAAGGCCCTGGTGACCTTATTGCAGCGCCTGCAGGAAAAACCCGCGGCAATGCTAAGCGCCAGCGCCATCGGATATTACGGCCATCAGGGCGACGTTCTCCTGTCAGAAAATGCCGAGGTGGTTCCCGGCTTTGCCCAGCATTTGTGTCAGCAGTGGGAGTCGCTGGCGTGTGATGCCGAGGCGCTTGGAATCCGCGTGTGTCGCCTGCGGCTTGGAGTGGTTCTGGACAGGGGCGGTGGCGCGATGGATCAGATGCGGCGCCCATTTGATTTTGGACTAGCCAATTGGTTGGGGACAGGGCGGCAGTGGTTGAGCTGGGTGCATCGGCAGGATGTTATTCTGGCAATCCAGTTCCTTTTACGCAGAGAAGATCTCAGTGGCCCCTTCAATGTAACCGCACCGGAGCCGGTCACCAGTCGCGGCTTTTGCAACGCCATGAAACAGCACAAACGTACTCTGATTACCCTGCCAGTTCCCGGTTTTGCCTTGCGCCTGCTAGTGGGCGAAATGGCGGAGGAATTATTGCTAAACGGACAGCGTGTGGTGCCTACCGCACTGCAAAATGCCGGTTTCAATTTTCAGTATCCACAGCTGGAAGTGGCGCTGGAAAATATACTTTAAAGGCGCATTCAACACCTGGTTCTGGTATAGAGGCTTGATACTGTATTCAGTCCATTCATGCCTGAGTGAGGGGAGCAATGAACAAAAAATATAGAGTTGAGAAAGATAGCCTGGGTGAGATAAACGTACCAGAGAAGGCCCTGTACGGTGCGCAAACCCAGCGAGCAGTGAACAACTTTGCCATCAGTGGCATCATCATGCCGGATCGTTTTATCCGCAGCCTGGGTTTGATAAAGGCTGCGGCTGCTAAAGCTAATGCCGAGTTGGGAGAGCTCGACACTGAGCTGGCCGAGGCAATTTGTTCGGCGGGGTTGCGCATTGCCGAGGGAAAATATCTGAATCAATTCCCGGTGGAAGTATTCCAAACTGGCTCGGGCACTAGTAGCAATATGAACGCCAATGAAGTGATCGCGGCCCTGGCCAGCGAACAACTCAAGCGACCGGTGCATGCCAATGATCATGTTAACTGTGGCCAGAGTAGTAATGATGTCATTCCGACGGCTATACACGTCAGCGCCTGTCTGGCTATTGATCAGCAATTGTTACCTGCACTGGGGCAGTTACATACCGCCATTGCCTCGCGCGAAGATGAACTGATCGGCCAGATCAAAACCGGCCGCACGCATTTGATGGATGCCATGCCCCTTAGTTTTGCACAGGAGTTGTCCGGTTGGCGCGCCCAGCTGGAACTTGCACAACAACGCATTATCGATACCCGGCGACGGCTGCTCCATCTGGCTCAGGGGGGAACTGCAGTGGGTACTGGTATCAATGCGGCTAAAGAGTTCTCCGAACGATTTGCCAGTGGATTGTCTGAGCTTACCGCTATTGATTTCGTTCCTGCTGATAACCTGTTTGCAGCGATCAGTAGTCAGGATACGGCAGTTGAATTATCAGGCCAGCTTAAGGTGTTGGCAGTGTCGCTGCTGAAAATCACCAACGATTTGCGCTGGATGAACAGTGGACCCATGTCCGGATTGGGTGAAATCAGCCTTGCGGCCCTGCAACCTGGCAGTAGCATCATGCCGGGTAAGGTTAATCCGGTGGTGCCGGAGGCCGTTGCCATGGCTGCGGCCCAGGTGATTGGCAATGACGCTACGATCGCCGTGGCAGGTCAGTCTGGTAACTTCCAACTCAACGTGATGTTGCCCGTGATTGCTTATAACCTTTTGCAAAGCGTCGGTCTGCTGGCAAACAGCTGTACCGCGTTGGCGCAAACAGCCATCGCGGATTTTGTCGTGAACACAGAAAACATCGAAGCCAGTTTGGCGCGTAATCCCATCTTGATCACGGCGCTCAACCGGGAAATTGGTTATAGCAGAGCTGCCGATATAGCCAAACGCGCCTATCGGGAAGGACGACCCATAGTAGATGTTGCCATGGAAATGACCGATCTCGATGAGGCGCGCCTTCGGCAGTTGCTTGACCCGAATAACCTGGTTTAAGAACAAGACAAAAATGGTTGGGGTAGTGTCATCAGGCCAGCCCATAGGGTGTTAGCATGCCGTTCGCTCGCCCTGGTTACAGGTCGTAGGCTTAATTGCTTGGATCAGTCCGGATATAGCGCCCATCCTCTAGCCGGGAAAAGATGTGCCAGAGCATCGGATGCGTGATCGGGTCTGTGTTTCTATCCGGCTCCAGGTTTCTTTCGGCCACATAAGTAGCATGGTTCGCATCATCGACTAACACATGATACCAGGGCTTATTTTTCGGAGGGCGCGATAGCGCAACCGCTTCGTACCATTCCTCTGGCGACTGGAAACGCGGGTCAACATCTACAATGACACCGCGATAGTTGAATCGCCGGTGGTGTACGAGTTCACCTATAGAGAATTTCGGTCTAACGATATCTGTTACGGTTCCCATGTTCACCTCATAGTTATTTCGTCGAATGGGTTATTCCATGCGCAGCACCAGGGTGCGGGTTTGCGGTGCCAGGCAGTGACTCCTGTCGCAGGCCTGCAGTGTCAGTAGCAAGCGCAGCGGCGCGGCGCTGTCTCCCGGTCTGCTCACCTGCCCCGCAATCGGGGCCTGCCCCTGTAACCCCCGCAGCGGCATGGTTTGAAAGTCGAGACGGACCTCATCGGCCTTGGGAAAAGCCAGTTCATCCACTCGCCAGTTATGATCCGCGACGCTCACCGTGGTCGGAATCAGCTCTTTTTGCAGAATCTTATCGGCATTGATGTGCCAGCCCTGGCCGATAGTCAGCTGCAGGGTGAAGCGGTTTTTCTCATCACCACGCAGTAGCCGCGCGGTGAGGTGTCCGTCCGCGAAATACACCAGGTCACCGGATTCGCCGGATTGATGATTACTGATGGCAGTGAGCGCATAGGTAGCGCTTAAGGGATAACGGTTTATCCCTGAGGCCATCGCGACCAGGGTTTGCGTGAAATACTCACGGTAGCGATACTCACCCGTGCGACTCCAGAGCTGATCAAGCACCCGCAATGCCACCGAATTGCCCGAAGGGATGGCGCCGTCACCGGTACTCTTAACCCGCACGATGGTGGGGGTATCCACTGACTCGGTGCCGGCAAAAAAGCCGCCCTGACTGGCATCCCAGAATACCTCGATCATCTGATCCGTCAGCTGTTGTGCGCGCGTAAGCCATTGTCTGTCCACGGTGGCGTCAAACAGTGTGATTAGCGCTTCAATGAAATAGGCGTAGTCCTCCTGCGCAGCTGCCACGCTGGCCTCTCCCTGCCAGCCGATGCGCCATAACTGCTTACTTGTCTCATCCCAATGGTGCTGGTACAGGTACTGCGCGCACTGCCGGGCCGCTTGTAAATAACGCTGGTCGGATAAGGCGACGGCACCCCGGGTCATCGCCGTGATCATCATCGCGCTCCAGGCGGTAATCACTTTTTCGTCCCGCAGGGGATGGATACGTTGCTCACGGTGCTGATACAGTTGCCGCTTTATTTTCTCAATACGCTGATAGAGCTGTACTACGGTCAGTTGTTCCCGAGCGGCGATCTCTTCATAGCTGTGGGGCAGATGGAGAATATTCGAGCCTTCGAAATTGCCCTGCTCAGTGACCCCGTAGATACGCTGCACCCATGCGGCATCGCTTTCGTTCAACACACTCTTTATCTGCTGTGGCGTCCATGTGAAAAACAGGCCCTCTTCCTCTTCGCTGTCAGCGTCGGTGGCGGAATAAAAGCAACCGTTGGCATCGCGCATATCCCGCAGTACATAGTCCAGTGTTTCACGCAGGATAGTGGCGTAAAACGCTTCTCCCGTGAGCTGATAGGCTTCGCTGTAAACCTGCGCCAGCAGCGCCTGGTTGTACAGCATTTTTTCAAAGTGGGGTACCAGCCAGTGAGCATCTACTGAATAGCGGTGAAAGCCGCCGCCGACCTGATCGTAGAGGCCGCCCTGAGCCATCTTGTGCAGGGTATGTTCAAGCGCGGCCTGCAGCGGTGCGTTATCTGCCCGGCGCAACTGGTCCAGGAAAAACAACAGCAAAGTCTCGTTGGGAAACTTCGGCGCAGCGCTAAAGCCGCCATCCGTTGCATCATAGTTTTCCAACGCGGTTGCGACGGCTTGATCCAGCACTCCGGGTGAAATTTTGGCAGCCTCGCTGACGGCCAGCAATTGATTAATCCGCCCGCTGATGGCATTGGCATCCTCCCGCAGGCGTCCCTCGTTGTTGCGCCATACCTCCGCCACCCGCTGCAGTAGTTGGATAAACTGCTGTGGCGGGTAATAGGTGCCGCCAAAAAATGGTTTGCCTTCCGGGGTGAGAAAATTCGACATCGGCCAACCACCGCCGCCGCTAATCAACTGCACTCCTGTCATGTAAAGTTCATCGATATCCGGGTGCTGCTCACGATCGACCTTGATGCTGATAAAGTGACGGTTCAGGAGCTGCGCTATCTGTTCATCATCAAAGCTTTCGCGCGCCATCACATGACACCAGTGGCAGGTGGAGTAGCCGATCGAAAGAAAGATGGGTTTGTTCTCGGCCCTGGCACGGGCGAAGGCCTCTTCGCCCCAGGGAAACCAGTTAACCGGATTGTGTGCATGCTGCTTCAGGTAGGGCGAATCTTCCGTGACCAGCGCGTTGACATACATGGGGCTGCCATTGGAATTGAGGTGCTGTGTATGCACGGTATAACTCCCGACCTTTTGTTGGTAAATGGCGTGTAAGCGGGCTGTTCGCACCCCTTCTGCAGCGGATAAGCCGGGCAGGGGAGCAACTTGTGCGACCAGCAGCTGCGGCCAGTTCAACAGCAGTGCTATCGCGAAAATACCACAATTCTTCAACTCGAACCTACTCCGCTTATCGATTGTGGGATGAACCAGTATAGAGTGCTCGAGCTGGCGAAGGTTCCGGACGCAGTCCTGCAAGATATGCCTCTTATCGATGCCTCCTTCGCTACAGGAGAAATCAGCTATTCCAAAGCGCGAGCCATGACCCGGGTGGCCACACCAGAAACGGAAGAAGCTCTGTTGAACATCGCCAGGCACGGTACCGCCAGTCATGTGGAACAGTTAGTCAGCAAATACAAATGCGTAAAACGCAATATGGAGGACGAGGCTGAGCAGGAGCGCGAGGAATCCCGCCAATTAACGTACTACCAGGATAATAATGGCATGTGGGTGATTAACGCAAGACTGTCACCGGAGGCGGGTTCCCTGCTGGTCAAAGCGATCGAAGCAGTGGTGGCGCCCATTCAGGAGGAAAAGCGGGAGCAGTTACTGGAACAAAGACTGAAAGCGGAAAACGAAGAAACCGAACAAGAATAAGGAAATGTTTCCGCGGGAACGTTTTCGCGGGCCATAGAAGGTTTGTTAAGACGGGATGGGAGTTTGTATGCCCACAGAGAGGTGGATGCTGATCAGCCTGACATTATCAGACCTCAATAACTGCTACTTGTGCGTCCACCACGGCATGACAGTGTCCATGTTTTACGCTGACCCTGACGGCAACCAAATGGAGTTCCAGGTGGAGTTCTTCGGCTCCGGCGAGGCCGACAATGCGTTCACATACGGTCCAAAACGCGCGCTGGTACACCATTGTCACATTTTCTGATGCGCCAGAGACATGGGCCAATGTCTCCGATTCGTGGTGTGCTGGGTGGCTAGCTTTTCGGCCAGCTAGCCATATCTCCGCATTTTTGTTTACTCTAGTAGCAGTCGGACATCACGTTGAATAGCTGAAATAGAATATCTCTTTACGTCTGTTCTGTGGTGGCAGCTGCCCCTTTTCAGTATGGAGGGGTGAAATCTGTCCAACCGGCCGAGTTGTCCTGGTTTGCGACATTAGGCCCATGCTATGCTTTTGGCAGAGATCGACTCTTTGCAGTTGTCCGTCTCCCTTCCGACATTTCTTAGTTTCGGGCTATGCTTCAGGTTATTTACGAAAGCGAGAGTTAATATGACTGAGTCGGAACTAGTTGAAGCCATTGCGTCATTTTATGGCTTGGTGCTCACGGCGATGGGCTTGTATGTTTCCGTTTGTAGTGGCCATCTGGTAGCCGCGTACTTGATTGGCTCAAATCTCACAAAGCTTCAAGTACTAATTATCTCAGCACTTTATTGTTTCGTTGCAGGCACCATGGCATATGGAGTTTTTGGCTGGTTTAATCGAGCATTCAGCTATCTGGAGGCACTGCACTCGGTGGGTGATAGCGGTCTGGGGGTGTCTGGGGCTCCAGTAGTCGGTGACCTATTAACCGCGATTATGGTAGCTGGTATTCTTGCCTGCCTCAAATTCATGTGGGATGTAAGGCACCCCAAGACTGAATGACCGCTGCGAGGGAGCGGCCGTAAGGGACCTTTGGGTTCCACTAGGGTGGAATCTTCTACAGTTACGAAGGGGATAGAAAAACGGCAGAAAAATATAGCCACTGTTAATCGACCGATCGTTGCAGGGTCTCCGATGGCAGTTCACCATAGACGAGCCGATAATCACGTGCAAACTGCCCCATGTGCCAGAAGCCCTGGCTGTTTGCGATATCGGCAATCACTACCTCCCTCTCACCGGTTGAGAGCTGTGTTCGTACAGCCGCCAGTCGAGCGCGGTTAAGATATGCCTTGGGACCCATGCCGAAGCGTTGCTGAAATGCCCGGGTAAGGGTTCTCAGGGATATGTCGCACGCTGCAGACAATTCGCCGACACTGATTGCCTCTCCCAGATGTTGATCGAGATATTCGAGCGCCCTGGAGAGCGCCTTGGCCCTGACAACCGGGGCGCTTTTGTCAATTATTTGGGCATTTGTAAGCCCTGCGAGTATCAGTTGTACTATGAGCTGCGTCTCATGCTCCGTATTCAACAGGGGCTGGTCCTGACTGAATAGGCCGTTAATAGCAGAGCGGAACTCCTGCACCGATTGTGAATTGGGAAGAAGAGCACCAGAAGAGGGTGCCGATAAAGTGTCGGCTACCGGTAACTGAAAGGTATCGGCAACATCTTCCACTACATCCTTCGCAATTGTAATGGCGTAAGCCTCAAACCCACTGCGCGAAACCAGATCTATTCCCGATGTCTGGCTGAATGGGAGGATGCTTTGATCGAGGTATGGAGCGCCAAACCAGTCATCTACCCCTGCAACAGGGACGCCAAAACAGAGAGCTCCCGTAGGCGGACAACCGCACTGATGGTATCCGCGGTTAAAGCGCATCTTGAGTATTGATATATGATCGCTTTTCAGAATCGTGGCGGGAGCGAATTCCGGACCGGGGTCGAGTGGCCGAAAAGCGGCATCAAATTCGATTGCCCTTGCGAGAACATTGACATCGTTGAAATCGGCGTTAAAAACCTGTGTATTGGCGGAGCCAAGCGCTTGAATAGACCTCATTTCGTCCTCTGGCCGTTTTTTGATGTTGCAGGCAAAAACACCGTGCTATTTTACCGGCAATATCAACTGGATTGCTACTGGTTTAGTGACCAACAGACCGGCCGACTGTAAGAGCAAACCTATGAAAAAAACCGGAATCAGCCACAGAGGTAAAACCCGGTGCAAAGGCAGGCCGCCGTTACCGGGCAAAGTCTCGCGCCGACATCGCGTGGTCACGTTCGTAACATCGAGTGATAGGCCATGCTGGACGAATTGGCAGACCGAGAACAGGTCTCACTGTCTGCAGCCTGCCATCAACGCATCAAAACCGGGCTCATAGAGCATTTTTCTGCCCTTCGCTCTAACCCATCAAGGAGACAAGAACATGAAACATAACTACACATCACGGATATTCCTGCTGCTGGCCGTTCTGTGCTGGTCGGCGGTGGGAGTTGCCAAAGATATCGTGCACGATGCGGAGTACTACGTCCTTAAAGCCCAGCACGGCGACAAATGGGCAGCCGAGGATAAAGAGCTCGATAAGAAACTGGCCGCGTTGCGTAAGAAGCACGGTAGACCGCCGAACATCATTCACATCATGTGGGACGATACTGCGGTTGGTGAGTTGGGCATCCCACAAATACAGAAGAATCGCGGTTTCACAACGCCGAATATTAACCAGTTCGTCGCTGAGGGTCAGTATTTCTCGCGCATGTACACCGAACCTTCCTGTACGCCATCTCGTTCGGCCTTCATGACCGGTCGTAATGCGGTCAGAACCGGTATGTACAATGTTAGCTTCCCTATTGAATACGGCGGCATGAGTGAAAAAGAAGTCACCCTTGGCGAAGTAATGAGTGAGGCGGGTTACGCGACTGCTTTCTACGGTAAAGGCCACTTGGGCGACATCGAAGAGAGCTACATGACCAATATGGGCTTCGATGAAGCACTCTGGGCACCTTACAATCAGGTGCCTAGCATGTATGTTGCTCGAGGTGATTTAGGTCCGCTGTTCCCAACGTCCATCATGCCGGAGTTATACCCTGACGACCCTTACGACATTGACAAGGGCTGGCGGCCAAGGGGCTATGTGTGGTTTCTGGAAGGTACCAAAGGCGGGCCTGTTCGTGAATGGGGTACGCCCCCCAATGAAGCGGACTACTACAAGTTCGAAGAAGAGGCCCAGAAACGTGTCATTAATTTCGTTCGCAAGAGTGTTAAAGCGGACAAGCCATTTTTTATCTCCTATCAGCCGATCGCGCTGTCCTTCATGGGACTCCCCCCCGGCGACAAGAACCGGACGGTGAGTGCTGGCCCGATACAGGAGTTCTTCGCCCGCCTGGACATCTGGATCCCCAAGTTGCTGCAGGAACTGAAAGATCAAGGCGTGGAAGAAAATACCCTGGTCATCCTCATGGCTGACAATGGTCCGATGACCCACAATGGTCCTCCCGGCATGGTCGAAACACTCTATCGTGGTGGTAAAGGTGATGCCTGGGAAGGCGCTGTACGCGTTGCCTTTCTGGCTCGCTGGCCAAGTGTTATCGAGCCGAATCAGGTTGTCGGCGACATTGTTCACATAACAGATCTATACACCACTTTCGCCAATTTGGCGGGTGCTAAGAAATACATCCCCACCGACCGCATCGTTGATGGTGTCGATCAGACTGCACTGTTTTTGAACGGCGATACTCACAGCCGTCGTGACTCAGTATTTATCTATACCGGTGATATTCTGGCTGCCACTGTAAAGGGGCGGTTCAAGCGACGCTGGGTAGGTGAATTACCGGGCCTTAGTGGAGCTGCATTCTACGACCTTTACAACGATCCGCGTGAAGTGCAACCTAAAATGCTGCCTGGATTCACCACCAAGCCGATGTTCGATCTCATGGTTGCTCGCCATATGCTGTGGAAAAAGAAGTATCCCGACACACATCATGTGAGAGGCTTGCCGCTGACCGGTCTTGAAAATCCTCGTCCGGAGGTTATCAAGACATCGCGCCCACGTATTAATGCTAAAGACGTGCCATTCGACCCGGAGGAATTTCTCGATTTTGAAATACCCTATGACGCCAGTATGGAAAACTGGGGTGCCTCTGGTCGATAGTAGATACTTCTAACTAGGGCGAGGTTCACAAGAACCCCGCCCTATTTTTAATCTATGCCAAATTGTTAATCTATGAAGGCAGAGCTGGTTAATAGCCCTGCCTTATTTTCACGGTTCATAGGCAAACCATGTTGAAGCACACCATAAGCCTGCTGTCACTCCTGTTATTCAGCACTGCATTGAATGCCGATGTGGCAGTTATATACAGCTTACAAGACAAGCCCTATTTTTCCATGGAGATTCCTGATTCATGGCTGGTTAATGTCGGCTCCGAAATAGATGCGG